>ERZ1699236.4-NODE-4-length-139644-cov-7.722614_pt1 | contig 139644 bp, 130 predicted proteins | sample MGYA00581538_ERZ1699236 | MGnify/ENA primary metagenome ERZ1699236 (study PRJEB42319, sample SAMD00040336) | human oral metagenome | material: saliva | host: Homo sapiens | study: EMG produced TPA metagenomics assembly of PRJDB4115 data set (Metgenomic analysis of... | reverse complement strand
CAGCTGATTTTCAGAAAAAACATTATATACAGAGAGAATGGGTTCCTTATGTCTTAGAGGGAACAACCAACCCTGATCAAGCTTTTGAAAACTGGATGCAACGAGACATTCTTTTTGCCCAAATGGTTCGTAAAGAAGCAACAAAATTAGGATATTCTAGTCTCTTGACAGATGGTAATCAATCAGAAAATCAGACTATGAAAGAGGTTGCTCGGCTCTTAAAATTGTCCAATATATAATAAATATTAAAGGAGAACATCATGATTAACATTACTTTCCCAGATGGCGCTGTTCGTGAATTCGAATCTGGCGTTACAACTTTTGAAATTGCCCAATCTATCAGCAATTCCCTAGCTAAAAAGGCCTTGGCTGGTAAATTCAACGGCAAACTCATCGACACTACTCGTGCTATCACTGAAGATGGAAGCATCGAAATCGTAACACCTGATCACGAAGATGCCCTTCCAATCCTACGTCACTCAGCTGCTCACTTGTTTGCCCAAGCAGCTCGTCGTCTTTTCCCAGACATTCACTTGGGAGTTGGTCCAGCCATCGAAGATGGTTTCTACTATGATACTGACAACACTGCTGGTCAAATCTCTAACGAAGATCTTCCTCGTATCGAAGAAGAAATGCAAAAAATCGTCAAAGAAAACTTCCTATCTATTCGCGAAGAGGTGACTAAAGACGAAGCCCGTGAAATCTTCAAAAATGACCCTTACAAATTGGAATTGATTGAAGAACACTCAGATGACGAAGGTGGTTTGACTATCTATCGTCAGGGTGAATATGTAGACCTTTGCCGTGGCCCACACGTCCCTTCAACAGGTCGTATCCAAATCTTCCACCTTCTCCATGTAGCAGGTGCTTACTGGCGTGGAAATAGCGACAACGCTATGATGCAACGTATCTATGGTACAGCTTGGTTTGACAAGAAAGACTTGAAAAACTACCTTCAAATGCGTGAAGAAGCTAAGGAACGTGACCACCGTAAACTTGGTAAAGAGCTTGACCTCTTCATGATTTCTCAAGAGGTTGGTCAAGGGCTTCCATTCTGGTTGCCAAATGGTGCGACTATTCGTCGTGAATTGGAACGCTATATCGTTGACAAGGAATTGGCTTCAGGCTACCAACACGTCTATACTCCACCACTTGCTTCTGTTGAACTTTACAAGACTTCTGGTCACTGGGATCATTACCAAGAAGACATGTTCCCAACTATGGACATGGGTGACGGGGAAGAATTTGTCCTTCGTCCAATGAACTGCCCACACCACATCCAAGTCTTCAAACATCATGTTCACTCATACCGTGAGTTGCCAATCCGTATCGCTGAAATCGGGATGATGCACCGCTATGAAAAATCTGGTGCCCTCACTGGTCTTCAACGTGTGCGTGAAATGTCTCTCAACGACGGTCACCTCTTTGTGACTCCAGAACAAATCCAAGAAGAATTCCAACGTGCTCTTCAGTTGATTATCGATGTTTATGAAGATTTCAACTTGAATGAATACCGTTTCCGTCTCTCTCTTCGCGACCCTCAAGATACTCACAAGTACTTCGATAACGATGAGATGTGGGAAAATGCCCAAACCATGCTTCGTGCAGCCCTTGATGAAATGGGCGTGGACTACTTTGAAGCCGAAGGTGAAGCAGCCTTCTACGGACCAAAATTGGATATTCAAGTTAAGACCGCTCTTGGAAAAGAAGAAACTCTTTCTACTATCCAACTTGACTTCTTGCTTCCAGAACGCTTCGACCTTAAATACATCGGAGCTGATGGTGAGGAACACCGTCCAGTCATGATTCACCGTGGGGTTATCTCAACTATGGAACGCTTCACAGCTATCTTAATTGAAAACTACAAGGGTGCCTTCCCAACATGGCTTGCACCACACCAAGTAACCCTCATCCCAGTATCTAACGAAAAACACGTGGACTACGCTTGGGAAGTGGCTAAGAAGCTCCGTGACCGTGGTGTCCGTGCTGATGTCGATGAGCGCAATGAAAAAATGCAGTTCAAGATCCGTGCTTCACAAACCAGCAAGATTCCTTACCAATTGATCGTTGGGGACAAGGAAATGGAAGACGGAACAGTCAACGTTCGTCGCTATGGACAAAAAGAAACCAATACTGTCACAGTAGATGACTTTGTTCAAGCTATCCTATCTGATATCGCTAACAAATCACGTGTTGAGAAATAAAAGATAAAACCTGGGATGAAATCCTAGCTACCTAAAAAGCAACAACTATTCAGCTGTTGCTTTTTATATTTTGTTTAGCTCGAGCTAGTAGTGATTGGTCAAACCACCACAAATGATATCCCCCCAAGACTTGCTTTCATGAGTTAGACAAGGTCAATATCCTCAATCCTTGTCTGCTTCTTTTACGAGATCTTTTTGTGAATCTTTTTCAGAAAGTTTTTGATCGATATACTTGTTAATGGTTTCATAAAATTCCTTGGTCGTCTCACTATCTAATTTTATCGAATTATGAACTTGATTAACTTTCAATTGAACAGATTGAATACCGTAAGAGGCTTGTTTTTGGTGGATTGTTTCTAATTCTTCTTCTGAAATCGGATCCCCAACAACTGTCAAGACCAATTCATTGTTACTTGACTTGTAGACTTGATTAATGACTGTATGATTGGCGAACTCTTTTGCTACAAACTGTTTGATTCCTTCTTTTCGCGCTTGATCCATCGTCAGAGTGACTGCTGAATAGCTGGCTGGAAGAATCAATAATACAATCAAGGATATCAAGCCAATTCTCATTTTAATGTTTAGCTCTTTAAATGAACTTAAGGGAGATTTTCTCATCAAAATTCTTGTTCCAACAATGTTGATTAGCATGATAAAGACACAGTTGATCAAGAAAAGATAGAGAGCTCCAAATAAAAATCGTACATTTCCATTAGCTAAACCGTAACCTGCAGTACAGATAGGTGGCATCAGAGCTGTTGCAATGGCTACTCCTGGCACGATATTGTTTGCTTCTTTTTTCCTTGAACCAATTACGCCTGCTATCCCACCAGCAATAGCAATGAGAACATCCCAAATGGTTGGAGAGGTTCGTGCAATCAATTCGCTACTTGCATAAGATAAGGGAGAAATCCAGAAATACAGAGTCGAGACAAGCAAACTGACCAATACTTGAGTAAATAAAACCTCTAGAGATTGCTTGATTAAACGCGTATCAAAAATAGCTAAACCAAACCCCAGTCCAACAATCGGTGTCATAAGAGGGGAAATCAGCATGGCTCCAATAATGACAGCTGTTGAATTCATATTTAGACCTATAGAGGCAATAAAAATCGCACACATCAAAATCACTGTATCTCTTAAACGAACATGAAGGTCATCATATAGTTTCTCGCGGAATTCACGTGTTGAATAATTTCCGGACATTGGTTACTCCTTTTATTTCATATAATCTTGTTTCTGCATGGATGATGGTAGAGAGACTTCTGTCCAAACTGACATGTTTTTAATTCTCACTTATAATTCTTTTGAACATTATCTTTTAAATATCCATCAGTCCATCCTACATATTATATCAAAAATTTTACAGTCTTTCTCTAACGAACTCTATTCCGTAACGGTCAATCAATTTAATCATGTACCTAATATTAGAATTGTTTATCCCAAATTTATTTGAAAGCTTCTCTAAGCTATATCCTTGTTTTCTAAGTTCATAGATCTGAACTTTATCATCATAAGTTAACTTCATGATAAAAACACCCCAAAAGTTAGATTTTTTTCTGTCTAACTTTTGGGGTTCAGTTCAGAAGAACCTTGATACTATGCGTTTTATTCTTTATAATTTAGCTATTTCAAAATTACAAGTTCTCCATTCTTAATTTCCCAAACTTGGTCAAACTTACTTAATAATTCGTTTTGGCGATGTAAAGTAACAATGACGGCACTTGGTAGTTCCAGAACTCTTTCCAATTCCATTTTAAACTGATTAGTATCCAAGGCAGAGAAAGGTTCGTCTAGGATAAGCAATGGATTTTTACGATTTTTCTCACGATTTAAATACATTCGTTGTTGCTGACCACCTGACAAGGATTGTGGTGGAATTTTTTCAAAATCTTCTTCTCTGAATTTTTCATTGAAACTATTGAATAGCGTTACATTATTTTCATAGCTCGAAATAAATGTATGTTCTTGTTGCAGAATCATACCGAATCTTCCCCAAAGATGGTCCAAAACAAGCCCATCTAGCACAATTTGTCCTTCAAAATCTTCATCTGTTCCATTTAAAATGTTGAGAAGACTACTTTTTCCAGACCCATTCTTACCAATAAGCGCAATTTTATCCCCTTTTTGAATCGTAGCGGAAGTAATTATCAATTTTGATTCTCCCAGTTGTTTGGAAATGTTTTTCAAAGTAATCGTATCAAAAGAATGTTGAGGTGCTTGAACTGAAACGGGTCTCCCAACAATGTTTTGAAAACTCTTGATTACAGGCTTTACGGACTCTAACATTTGTAAATCATAAAGGATTTCCTGTATTGGTTCAGAAAAAGCATTAATATATCCGAAACTCGCCACCACCTCAGGAATACCGAGTTGCTGGTGAGATAGAGAGTAGGCTAAATAAATAAACAGAACAAGACTAATGAATTCAAAAGAAACACCTGTCAATAAGATGCCTGTAATTTTTGTCAAACCATACTTAAAATACTTATCCTGCAAATTCTTTAGAGAACTCTTTTGTTGATTCAAAAAATGCGACATAGTTAGTTTATTTACCAAATGATGTCCCATGAGCAAATCCTCCAAAGTTCGATAGTAATCTCCTTGTTTTTTCAAGTAAACCTGTCTACGATTAGCGGTCAACTTCCCAACGATTTTAGGAATTTGAATACTAATTCCAGTGGAAAAGATTAAAATCAGTGATACAATAGGATTAATTGTTCTGCTAATAATGAAAGCGTAAATGATGATACGTAAAATTTGTTTGATAAAACTCATCAATGGAGGAAGGTAATCCTTTTCCAACGAATCTAGGTCATTAGATTGATAGGAAATATACTCTGCTACTGTTTTCTGCTTGAAATCGTGGTGACTGAGTCCCAGAAGTGAACGAAACCACTCATTTTTCAAAGTAGTCGAAAAGATAATCCCCTGCTTCCAATCAAGTATCATTTGGATATAGTTACAACTCAAATAGCCTGCCACTGACATAGAGTAACCATATAGAGCTACTTGATAATCCCCTTTGATTAATGCCTGCGTGAAATACGGTAACAAAGCTGTGCAGATATTCGATACTACACCAAAAAGAAAATTAAAGAAGAGATACCATCTAATAGTTTTAAGATATGGTAGCATATACGATACTCCTTGCTAATGCGTTTTTTTTTACATATCGCAGAACAATCTCTACTATTCCTTATTTCAGATAGTGCGATACTCGGACATTGAGTGCAATAATTGTAAATCACACAAGTACTGCAGTTTTTACTATCATTCAAAATATAATTTGCTATTTTGTAAAATATAGGTCTATCCCATGTTTCTTTGATAGATGTAAAATGAATATTTCCAATACTTCTATTGAAAGTAAGCTTTTTCAGTTTTTCTAACGATTTAGGCTATTTCGTGACACACCCACAATCCGTGAAAATTCTGGTTATATCAGATTATGTGATTTTCGTAAGAATTTTATATTGTCTCCAATCATGGCAGTCTCCTTTTACTTGATAAAACTATTACAACATTTAGAAATTAAAAACTGGTTCAAAATCAATAGAATGTGTGTATTCGATACATTCAATAATTCTTTGGAAACAGTTCTACACCAGTTACACAAATCTATATACACCTATCTCATTCAAAATAAAAAGAAAGCTGCAGTTCTTTTAATCCTGTATCAACGATTCATTCTGAAATCGAATAGGAGACATTTCCCAAGTCTACAATTCACTTCATCTCAAATTAATTTTTGTAATTCACCCTTAGTTTATAGATTTTATACTCAACAAAAGTATAAAGCATACAAAACTTCACTTTGAACCAGTATTTATACTATATTCCGTATTAAAAACTCTATTATTGGTTTTGTAAAAAACAGTCTTCAAATATCCTGAAATATAGCAAAAAGAGATTGGGTAAAAACTCATTGTCTCTTCTCACTCAAGGACTAAGTTCACTTGAGCAAACTGAATCCGCACTATCGTTCCTTTTCCGACCTCAGACTCGATACGAATCTGGTGCCCCAGTTCTTCAGAAATTTTCTTAGATAGGTAAAGTCCAAGTCCAGATGACTGCTGAGTTAGGCGTCCATTATATCCTGAGAAACCACGTTCAAAGACTCGGAGGACATCACTGTTTTTTATCCCGATTCCCGTATCCTTGATACAGAGTTCCTGGCCTTCCATATAAATCTCCAGACCACCTTCCTTGGTGTACTTGAGACTATTTGAGATGATTTGCTCAATAACTACTAGCAACCACTTCTTATCCGTCACGATTTCTTTATCAAGGTCATGTAGATTGACATTTAATCCTTTTTGAATAAAGAAAAGAGCATATTTACGAATTATTTCCTTGACCAAGTCCTCAATTTGAACTTGCTTTAAAACCAAATCGTCATGAAAACTTTCTAAACGTAGATACTGTAAGACTAGATTGGTATAGGAATCAATCTTGAAAATTTCCTGTTCTAATTGCTGCTTCAGTTGACGGTCGACCACTTCTGCAACTAAGAGTTGATTGGCTGCAATGGGGGTCTTTATCTGATGGACCCACAAGGTATAGTAATCCAGCAAATCCGTCAGTTTTCTTTCTGCGTCAGACCTCTGCTGATAGAGTTCCATCTCCCGCGCTTCTAATTTTTCAGCCAAGGCTCTTTCCAAAGGAGACTGAGCTTCCCTCTCCCCATAGAGAATTTCCTGACGATAGACCTGCATTTCCACCAATATGTCCCAAGTGAAAAATAAGATGGTTACAAAGCAACACAAGAGAAAAAAGTAGAGAAAGTAAGTTCCTAAACTTGCAAATAAAAACTGAAAGAGCAAAACCAGAAACGTCAAAGAAAGCAGATAAACAAACAGACGACTACGGGAGCGCAGATAGGCTAGAAAAAATTGTTTCCAATCAAGCATGCTTTAATCCATACCCTATCCCTTTCTTGGTCTCGATAAATCCTACCAAGCCCTGCTCTTCCAATTTTTTACGCAAACGAGCTACATTGACAGAGAGGGTATTATCATCAATGAAAAAGTCACTGTTCCAAAGTTCTCGCATGAGGTCGTCACGCGCTACGATATTGCCCGCATGCTCAAACAAAACGCGTAAAATCTGAAACTCATTCTTGGTCAAATTCAAGACTTGCCCTTGATAATGTAAATCCATTGATTTGGTATTGAGGATAACACCAGCATATTCCAGTAAACTCTCGTCACGCCCAAACTCATAGGAACGGCGCAACAAGCCCTGAACCTTGGCGAGAAGAACCTGCTGATCAAACGGCTTGGTCACAAAGTCATCCGCGCCCATATTGATTGCCATGACAATATCCATAGCCTGGTCTCTCGAAGACAGAAACATGATGGGTACCTTGGAAATCTTGCGAATCTCCTGACACCAGTGATAGCCATTAAATAAGGGCAAGCCAATATCCATAAGGACCAGATGAGGTTCCGATTGGACAAAAAGACTCAAAACTTCCATAAAGTCTTCTACCAGAACCACTTCAAATCCCCATTCAGAGAGCATTTTCCCGACCTGTTGACGAATAACCTGATCATCTTCTACTAGTAAAATCTTGTGCATCTGATTCTCCTTTGCTAATTTTAGGAGTCTTAAATCCTTTAGTATAAATAGAGGGCTTAGTATCTAATACTTTTTTGACATTTCCTTGTCACAACAGCTCAAAGACAGATAGTGAATAACCCCATTGATATCATACCTTATTTTCAGACATAGTGCCAGCCCTACCCTTTTATTTTTAATTTTTTCAACCTTCATTTCAGTTCTTTTATCCATCCCCTTAACCAAAATTTATATCTATTCTTCCAAACCTTGAGTGTAGTTAAAACGACACTCTATACTCTTCTAACATCGAAAAGCTCCTTATCGAGTGGTATCCGTAAAAAGTTCTAGCTTTCAGATTGACAATCTGAAAAAGATTTGTTAAGATATGAATGAACAAGTTTTAATATTCATTCATAAAAGAGGTGAATCAAATTGGACAAAAAACAGGCTTTGAAATCCGCAGCTTATGAAGTTTTTTCAAAAAAAGGATACAAGGCGACAGGAATTTCAGAAATTGCTAGACAAGCTCATATGGCAGTCGGATCTTTTTATAACTATTACGAAAGTAAAGAGGCTATTTTTTTAGATATCTACATTGATGAAAACAACCGTGTTCGCCAAACTATGATCGAAGAACTGAATTGGGAAATTGATATGATTGATCTTATTAGTCAACTCTTTGCTCAATCCAGAGCACTCGTTTCTTCCAATAAAATCCTTGCAGAATGGTACAATCCTGCCATCGCAGATGAGTTACATAGCTACTATTCCTCAGAAGAAGGGAAAGTCACGAATCCATTTCATCAATTTCTCGTGAAAACCTTTACTCATCGTTTGCAGACTGAAGGCCATTCTCCAGAAAAAATTCAAGATATTTTACAAGTTTACAACCTATTTTACTACATGGATATGCATATCACAGAAAATGATTTTCCAGATATTAGCAAAACTGTAGAAATACTAGCAACCAACTTCATTAAAGGAATACTGAAATAAAGAAATCTTTTCTTTATTTTTTGGAAATTATTGAATGAAAAAAAATATTATTCATTCATAGAAAATTACTACACTATAGGAGTTAAAAATGAAACGAGGGAAAAAAATGTTCATAATTATTCTAACTACACTTGGAGTGCTCGGCTTTATATCTTGGGGAATCATTACCTATCTTGGACGAAGTCAAACTTTATCGATAAAATCCATTGAAAATCCCAGCGGAGATTTGTATTTAGTTCACATCACAAAACCAAAAAATCAAATATGGAAATCTGGCTCCTATGCTCAGTTTAAGCTTCCTGACAGCTCGTTTGGTCCAGACAAAAGTCCAGTAAAGGAGAATCAGGCTAGCCGATGGCTAACCATTGCTTCCACTCCTGATGAGGATGAAATTCTTATTGTAACCCATAATAGTGGTAGCATGTTTAAGAAAACCTTAACACATTTACCAGCTGGTAGTAAAATTGAGATGAGTTGGCTGGAGTCATCTTTATCTGTTAAAGACAATGACCAAGCACTGGTTTGTTTTGCCTCTGATGTCGGTATTTCTACTCTACGTCCAGTTGTGAAGGAGTGGGCTGGTAAGCGCTCCATCATTCTTAATCATTTAGACAAAGGAGTAAACATTTTTGATAATGAGTTAAGAGAGCTTAGTAAGAATAATCCGAATCTAACTTATAAAACTAGCGAAACCTTTTCTCAAAGCCAAGCATTTTTAAAAAATGCGGTTGTGGAATACGGTAACCAAGCTATTTATCTCTTAACCGGCCAACCTGATGATATAAATGAGATGAAAAATTTCTTAAAAGAGAATGGGATTGACGACAAACAGATACAAACAAGTATGTTTAGAGGTTTGAAATAAAAGCAAACTGTCTTCTATGTGTCTGAATCATACCATTATAGGTCGGTATGTAGAGAGCTCGTACAAACCAACTAGTAAATTCTATGTGATTGTGATAAGATAAATAAAAAGAAAGGAGCCCTTATGGCCAATATTTTTGACTATCTGAAAGATGTAGTGCACGATTCTTATTACGACCTTCCTTTAAATGAATTAGACATTCTAGCCTTAACAGAAATCACCTACCTCTCCTTTGATAATCTGGTCTCCGCAAGTCCTCAGCTACTTTTAGACCTAGCTCCTCAGGTTCCAAGGGAGACTAACATGTTGACCAGCAAAAATCGCCTCCAGCTATTAGATGAGCTGACTCAACACAAACGTTTCAAAAATTGCAAACTCTCCCATTTTATCAACGATATCGACCCTGAACTGCAAAAACAGTTTGCGGCTATGACCTACCGCCTCACTCTCGATACCTATCTGATTGTCTTTCGTGGGACTGATGACAGTATCATTGGCTGGAAGGAAGATTTTCACCTGACCTATATGAAGGAAATTCCTGCTCAAAAGCACGCTCTCCGCTATTTAAAGAACTTTTTTGCCTACCATCCTAAGCAGAAGGTCATTCTGGCTGGGCATTCCAAGGGAGGAAATCTAGCCATCTATGCTGCTAGTCAAATTGAGCAAAGCTTGCAAAATCAAATCACAGTAGTTTATACCTTTGATGCGCCTGGCCTCCACAAAGAACTGACACAAACTGAGGGCTATCAAAGGATAATGGATAGAACCAAGGTCTTCATCCCACAAGGTTCCATTATCGGTATGATGCTGGAAATCCCTAACCAACAAATCATCGTGCATAGTACTGCCTTAGGTGGTATCGCCCAGCACGATACCTTTAGTTGGCAGATTGAGGACAAGCACTTCGTCCAACTGGATAAAACCAACAGTGATAGCCAACAAGTAGACTCAACCTTCAAGGAGTGGGTGGCCACAGTCCCTGATGATGAACTCCAGCTCTACTTCGATCTCTTCTTTGGCACCATTCTAGATGCTGGGATTAGCTCCATTAATGACCTGTCCTCCTTCAAGGCTATCGAACATATTCATCATCTCTTTGTCCAAGCTCAATCCCTCACTCCAGAAGAAAGAGAAACCATGGGGCGCCTTACCCAATTATTGATTGATACCCGTTACCAAGCCTGGAAGAATAGATAGTACCTTTCAAAAATCAAATGAATACAAAACAAAAGACCTAGAATACATACTTTCATGTGCATTCTAAGTCTTTTTAAATAAAATCTAACTACCAAATAACCCCTTTATAGGCTAGCAAAATGATAACTAATATCGGAACATAAAAGGCGAGGAAGAGCCATTTCATTTTAACACAGAGAGCCACGTACTCCCGAATAAAAGCAGATGGTATGTAGTAGCCGGCTGTCCTACATCCGAGTCCATCTCCCTTCATATTTAACTTACGAGCATAAGTACTAGTTCTAAAGACATGATAGTCATTTGTAACAAAGAGGAAACACGGATTTTCAACCAATTGTTCTCCAATTTCTTTTGAAAACAATAAATTTTCATAGGTTGTTCTGGACTTATCTTCAAGAAGAACAGATTCCTTGCTGACATCTGTCTCTTCTAAAATATAGTTATAAATGGCCTGCGCTTCAGAAATCTTTTCATCTCCTCCTTGACCACCACTGGCAATAATTTTTATGTTAGAATTCTTAGACTTGTGGTAAGCTTCTACTGCCTTATCAATTCTCCTCTTTAGCAAAGGTGTTACCTTTTCTCCGCCTAATAAACCAGCACCGTGAATGATAATAAAATCATAATGCTTCTTCTTAGGAATAAAGAGATATAAAATAGAGTACAACATAAAACCCACGAAAGCAAAACCAAAAATAAAGTAAGAATAAACGATTAATACAAATAAAATGTTTAGAAAGTGATATGTATAAAATAATTCATTTCGATTTCCTAATCGAAATGAAATCAAGGGAAAAAATACCAAAATGACTATTCCAAAAAGCGTTGAGAGATAATTGGCTTTTGAACGTCCCTCTCGCTTCAGCAGGATAACACCATTATAGATTAAAAAGATACCACTCAAAAAAATCAGAAACGGGAGTAAAACAAAGGCAACTACATAAAAAGCTAACTGAATATTCTCATACCCATTTTTATAAAAAAGGTGAGATAGAGAAATATAACTTAAAATGAGGGATAATAAAAATAATACTGGATTCCACAAACTTCTGTTATCTTTCCAAAATGACACTATAAAGGCTAATACAATTCCTATAACGAGATACATTTCTTCCTCCTTTTATAACTACATTTTATCATAATTATCCGGCGTAAAAAAGAGGGCATCTATCCCTCTTACTCCTTCATTTGACTCTCTGCGTCAGCCACGACTTGCTCTAGACTGGTCTGACCAAGCTCAGCCTCCATAGCCAGCTGGATCCTCTCCAATTTTTGATCTAAAACATCATGAATATGCGCTCCAACTGGGCAATTTGGATTTGGATTGTCATGGAAACTGAAGAGTTGACCTGTCTTACCAAGACACTCGACCGCTTGATAAACATCTAAAAGACTAATGTCTTTGAGGTCCTTGACAATCTCTGTTCCCCCTGTTCCTCGCGCTACTGAAATTAGTTCTGCCTTCTTCAACTGGGACAAGGTTTTTCTGATAATGACAGGATTGACCCCGACACTAGCAGCCAGAAAATCACTGGTCACCTTGCTTTCCTTCCCCTCGAGGGCAATGATTATCAGCATATGAGTCGCAATGGTAAATCTACTTGGAATTTGCATCCTCTTCTCCTTTTGACGAGGCTACCCTGCCCCTACTCTTCTTTTTCTTTTATTATACCCTTTTTCGTTGTAATGTCAATCGTTACCACTTTTCAACCAAGCATCTAATTCCCTATCATAGCCCTCTTTCTGGGCCAATTCTCTCAGAAATTCCTGATGATGAGTATGGTGAATACCATTGACCAGACTTTCATAGTAAACCTCAAAATAAGGAAGTTTGAGGTCTTTAGCCAGTTGCAATTCAGCTGCCACATCGTAGTCTACCCGTCGGAAGTCCATATCTACCAAGCCCTTGTCATCAAACTCCAAAATCATATACTGGGCTCGCAAGTCCTTCCGTAACTGGGCATCTAAAAAGAAAGGTTGCCCAATCGAACCCGGATTGACAATCAATTGACCACCAGTCCCATAACGAAGCAACTGCTGGTGAATATGACCATAAACAGCGATATCACAAGGCGGATTGGTCACCAAGCGGTCAAAATCCTCCTGTGATCCAGTATGAATCAACTCTCGACCCCAGTTCTTATCAGGCAGATGATGGCTAATTCCTACCGTCAAATCCCCAAACTGACGATGAAGCTGGAGAGGTTGATTGTGGATCAGCTCAATTTCTTCTAGGGAAATTTCCTCTAAAACATACTGGCACTGGCGTAAGAGATAGCGTTGACTGGGACGAGTACTATCCAATTCCTTACGGACACCATGCCACAGACTGTCTTCCCAGTTTCCCAAAACTCTAGCCGTAATCGGTAGTTGAGCCAACAAGTCCAAAATCCTTCTACGCCCTGTTCCTGGCATGAGAATGTCTCCCAAAAGCCAGTATTCATCCACTCCTAGCTGCCGAGCATCTGCCAAAACAGACTCCAAGGCGGTGGTATTTCCATGAATATCTGAAAGAAGAGCTATTTTTGTCATATTCATCTCCTCGTTTTTTCTCTTGCAATAAGTATAACATAAAAAGTCACAGCTAGAGAAATCTAGCTTTTTTTGATATACTAGATAAAGATATTAAACAAGAGGAAACGAATGACCCCGAATAAAGAAGATTATCTAAAGTGTATTTATGAAATTGGCATAGATTTGCATAAGATTACCAACAAGGAAATTGCGGCTCGCATGCAAGTCTCTCCCCCTGCCGTAACTGAAATGATTAAACGGATGAAAAGTGAAAACCTCATCCTAAAGGACAAGGAATGTGGCTATCTACTGACTGACCTCGGCCTCAAACTGGTCTCTGAGCTCTATCGTAAGCACCGCTTGATTGAAGTTTTTCTAGTCCATCATTTAGACTATACAAGTGACCAGATTCACGAGGAAGCTGAGGTATTGGAACATACTGTCTCTGACCTGTTCGTGGAAAGACTGGATAAATTGCTAGGTTTCCCTAAAACCTGCCCCCACGGAGGAACCATTCCTGCCAAGGGAGAACTCTTGGTTGAAATCAATAACCTCCCCCTTGAGGATATTAAGGAAGCTGGCGCCTACCTTCTGACTCGGGTTCACGATAGTTTTGACATTCTCAATTATCTGGACAAGCATGCACTTCACATCGGTGATCAGCTCCAAGTCCAGCAGTTTGATGGCTTCAGCAATAGCTTCACTATCTCCAGTAAAAACGAGACTTTACAAGTAAGTATGGACATTGCTAAACAACTCTATGTCGAGAAAATCGACTAATTTCTCAAGTCCCCTACCAACCCTGAAAGTTTAATTTTCAGGGTTTTATTTTTATCATTTGATTTTGCTTTCATTTAGTTGTAGAATGTTTGTTAAAAAAAGAAAGATAGTTTAACCTATGAAAAAATCACTAAAAATTTTTGCGACATCCAAATGGTTTGACCTCTTCGGTGTTGCTCTGGTCGTTGGGATTGCGATTGCATCTGGTTACCTCAACTCACGTCTCGATAAATTCGTAGATTGGGGACCCTGGACTGCTCTTGTTCCCTTTGGATTGATTTCCGTAACCAACGTTGGGATTTCCATGTTGTCCACTCGTTTCACGGGAAAATTAAGTAAATGGGGAAATTACTTTGGTATTGTCAATACGATTTTATCTGGTACCATTGATTATATCCTTGGAAATAAGGCGGCCATTATCACCTATCCTGTCACCTTCCTCATTTATACCTTTGCTATAAAGAAATGGGAAGCTTCGCAAGAAGGCAGACCCAACCAAATGAGCCAAAAACAGCTAAAATTGGTGGCCATCATTATTTCAATCATCGCCTTCCTCTTTGCCTTTATGACCAACTATATCGGATATGGAGGCAAGATGAATCTCCTTGCCTACGTGACAACTATTGCCTTTGCACTGTCCCTCATTGCCAATGCTTTGAATGCATTAAAACTAACAACTCAGTGGGGCTTTTGGTTAATTTACAATTTCGTTCAGCTTACAAAGGCTGGTATTCAAGGAAACTTCGCCAATATCGGAAAATACATCTTTTATATCCTCAATGCAATTGGAGCTTTATTTGTCTGGAACGATGAAGAAGTGGAACAATAAGAGGGAAATCAAATAAGGAAATCTATCAGAATCTCCTTACTAAAATTTTTTATCATTTTAGTTGAAACTCCCATTCTTTTGGAGTAGAATGAAGCTAGATAAAAGAGGGAGGTCGTCTTATGAAAAAACTCTTTAGAATCCATTTTGTAGCAATTGCAATCATCGATTTGCTACTATTTGCATTTTTTAGCACTAGACCCGAGATAGCTTTAGAATGGCTCTTGCTCACTGGTTTTATTTTCATCCTTACTCAGGGACTCCTGTTATTTCGCTTGGTAGTCCGACTCAAACATCAATTCGCTGAGATTCATCCTCAAATCAATAAAAAGATTCGCCTCTACTATTTAGGAGTTCTCACCATTGATTTTCTATTTTTTGTCCTTTTAGCCTTCGTTAGTTCTCAGCGATTTCCCACTCTTATGCCAATCGTCACTTCTTGTCATTCTACTTTATATTATATGACGACTAACTACCTAAGAGAAAACTATCTAGACTTTTACAACAAACATATCTCTTTGTGGGAATGTCTCTAAGGAAAAGGAGGCTTTATCATGAAAAAAATCATCTATATCAAAACCATTCAACTCCTTATCATCGATGGAATTATGCTGACATTTTTGACATTTAAAGAGGGGCTTACTTGGGACTGGATTTTGATTTATAGCGGTTGGCTCATTTTCTTTCATCCTGTGTTATTGACCTATCTGTCTAATCAGCTTTGTGACCGCTTCAGCCAACTCTATTCCCAGATTAGACCGATATTCTGGCGTTTTGCCTTACAAATCCTCCTCTGGGATAGCCTGATCATTCTCTCCCTGGTGTTTTTAAGGGGTATCCCACTTTTCCTTCAAGGAACTCTCCTAATCCTAGGCCACCTTATCCCTTCCTATCGCATAAGCCAAAGCCTGAAAAGAGACTTTCCCCAAGCCTATCAAAAACAGATTGCATTTTGGAGTATTTTATGATAGATGAGAAAAACCAAGCCGGTCGGGCTTGGTCTTTCTTATCTATTTTTAGTATCAAGGATAATGGTGACTGGTCCGTCATTGACCAGCTCAATCTGCATATCCGCTCCAAAGATGCCTGTCTGAACGGGCACTTCTTGCGCTAATTTTTGATTGAAATCGTCATAGAAGTCTGATGCCATATCAGGCTTGGCTGCCCCTGTAAAGGCTGGACGATTGCCTTTCTTGGTATCCGCAAAGAGGGTAAACTGAGAAATAGAGAGGATTTGTCCTTCAATATCTTTGACAGACAGGTTCATCTTGCCTTCTGCGTCTGAAAAAATCCGCATATTGACAAGCTTTCTCACGGCATAGTCCAAATCTTCCTCTTGGTCCTCTGGTCCAACACCAACCAGCAATAAGAGCCCCTGATTGATTTTTCCATGAATCTGACCTTCGATACTAACTTGGGCTTTTTTAACCCGTTGGATAATAATTTTCATAATAGCCTTTCTAGTAAGAGCTAGGACAATTAGCCGTTGGTCCGTTTGACAGAGTAAACTTCTGGCACACTCTTAATCTTGTCCACGACCGTAGTCAGCGTCGAGAGGTTGGCAATGCCAAAGGATACATGGATATTAGCAAATTTCATATCCTTGGTTGGTTGAGCGTTGACTGTTGATATATTCTTGGTTGTGTTTGAAAGAACTTGCAGTACATCGTTCAATAGTCCAGTACGGTTGAGACCATAGATATCGATATGGGCCATATACTCCTTGTTTGAGCTAGAGTACTGGTCTTCCCATTCCACATCAAGGAGACGTTGCTCATAGTTTTCTTGGGCGCGCAGGTTCATACAGTCCACACGGTGAATAGCCACACCTCGACCCTTGGTGATGTAGCCGACAATATCATCACCAGGCACTGGATTACAGCACTTGGCAATCCGCACGAGGAGACCTGAGGCACCTTCAATGACCACTCCACCCTCATGCTTAACCTTGAGGGTCTCTTTATTTTCAACTTTGATTTCGCCGCCTTTGACAAGTTCTTCCGCCTCCGCCTTGGCCTTGGCACGTTCTTCTTCACGGCGTTCCTTTTCAGTCAGACGGTTAAAGACGGTAATGGCACCGATTTCTCCAAAACCAATGGCCGCAAAGAGAGATTCTTCTGTCTTGTAGCTGGTCTTTTGCAGAACTTGGTCCATGTGACGCTTGTCCATAAATTTATTGGCCACATAGCCATTTTCTTGGAACTGTGCCATCAGCATCTCACGACCCTTATTGACAGACAATTCCTTATCTTGGTTTTTAAAGAACTGACGAATCTTATTGCGCGCCTTGCTGGTCTTGACCATGTTGAGCCAGTCACGGCTCGGTCCAAAGGAGTTAGGATTGGTGACAATTTCAACCTGATCCCCTGTCTTGAGCTTGGTTGTCAGTGGAACCATACGACCATTGACCTTGGCACCAGTCGCTTTTTCCCCGACTTTTGTATGGATTTCATAGGCAAAGTCAATCGGTCCTGAATCTTTTGGAAGAGAACGGACAGCACCATCTGGAGTAAAGACGTAAATTTCCTCTGCCAGATAGTTTTCCTTGACAGAGTCCACAAATTCCTTGGCATCATCAGCCTGATCTTGGAGCTCCATCATCTCCTTAATCCAGTTCATCCCAATAGCTGATTCCTTGCTGTTGACCTGCCCCTTAATGCCTTTCTTATAAGCCCAGTGAGCCGCAACCCCGTACTCAGCTACCTCATGCATGGCCTTGGTCCGAATCTGGAATTCGATCGGTCCTTTTGGCCCATAAACAGTCGTATGGATAGACTGGTAACCATTGGCCTTGCGATTAGCGATATAGTCTTTGAAGCGACCAGGCATGGGTTTCCAAAGCTCATGCACATAACCAAGCATGGCATAAACATCACTTTGGGTATCTAAAATACAGCGAATGGCAATCAGGTCATAGATTTCCTCAAACCGTTTTCTCTTATCCTGCATTTTGCGGAAAATCGAGTAAATATGCTTGGGACGACCATAAATCTTCCCTTTCAAGTGACGATCCGTCGTATAGTCTTCTAATTTTGTGACCACCTCATCCACCAAGGCCTCACGCTCTCTGCGCTTTTCCTTCATCATATGGGTAATCTTGTAAAACTCCGTTGGGTTGAGATAACGGAAAGATAGGTCTTCTAATTCCCATTTGACACTGGAAATCCCCAAACGGTGAGCAAGCGGTGCATAGATTTCCATGGTTTCTTTAGAAATACGCTCCTGTTTGTCTTTTCGAAGGTGTTTTAGAGTCCGCATATTGTGCAAGCGGTCAGACAGTTTAACCAAAATAACACGGATGTCCTCAGACATGGCCATGAGCATCTTGCGATGATTTTCCGCTAATTGCTCCTCAATTGATTTGTACTCGACCTTACCAAGTTTGGTAATCCCATCGACAATCACACGCACATCGGGGCCAAACTCTCTTTCCAAATCGTCCAAGGTCGCATCTGTATCTTCTACCACATCATGCAAGAAACCACAAGCTACTGTTACAGCATCCAGCTTGAGTTTAGCTAAAATACCTGCCACTTGGATAGGGTGAATGATATAAGGCTCGCCTGATTTGCGGTATTGACCACTATGGCAATCCACCGCATAGACCAAGGCCTTATGGACAAAATGGACATCCTCTTCTGTTAAATATTCTTTTGTTAAAGCGACAACTTCTTCGCCTGTTAAATTCACTTCTTTTGGCATCTCTACTCTCCAATTCTTCCTACCATTTTATCACTTTTTTAATAATATGAAAACTAGAAAAGAGGATTCTAAAGCTTATTCAGTTGTTGGGAAGAAGGATAACATAAGATTCACACTAAAACAACAAATTTATCTAGCTCTTCATCTAACTTTGTTTTGATATTGACTGCGTTAAAAGTTAGTGAAATGAAAATACTTTCTTCTTTTTCAATAAGAAAAGATTTGATATTTTAGTAATTTTCTAACTTTTTTAGTGTATAATAGTAATATGAACAGTTTTTTACGATAATTACTAAATTTTCATCTCTCTAGAAAGGCAAATAACATGAATTCATACAAAAGACTGACACTTTTAGCTTTGACTGTTCTTGGCTTATCAAGCCAAGTGGTTTTGGCTGATGATACGAGTCATTCTATTAGTAACCATATTAGTAGTTCTACAACTACTTCTGCTAGCAGTTCTCAGGTTAGTACAGAAACTTCGTCAAGTACATCTAGTTCAAGTGAGCAAGAAACCAAGCCTCCTCTTTCTACGGAAACCAAACCCAATCAACCTCTACAGACTGGCTGGGTAAAAGAAGGGAGCAAGTGGACTTTTTATAGTCAAACTGGGGTCAAATTTACAGATACCCTCTATGATGGTTATTTCTTTGATAGTCATGGATACTTGCTTGAAAACAGCTGGTACCAAATGGGAAATAATTGGTACTATATCAATGGTTCAGGTAAATATTTATCCAACCAATGGAGCCAAATCAATGGCAAGTGGTATGCTTTTGATGGCTACGGTAGAATGTTGGCCAATGTCTGGAAGGGCGATTACTACCTCAAATCCAGCGGTGCCATGGCAGATAAGGAATGGGTCTACGACCAAAGCTACTCTAGTTGGTTTTACCTCAAATCTGGCGGACGCTACGCCCAAAAACAATGGATTGGTTCCTACTACCTCAAATCTGGTGGCTACATGGCCCACAAGGAATGGATTTATGACCCAGACTATCAAGCTTGGTACTATCTTAAGGACGATGGTGTATATGTCACAGGAACCTATGCAGTGGATGGCAAAAACCAGCTCTTCCAAGGAAATGGAAAATGGGTTCGTGAATTAGCACAAGGTTTTCAAAAAGGACATTACTCTAAAACTATTTTTCTAGATCCAGGACACGGTGGTAAGGATCGAGGTGCTTATTATTATGGCATAGCTGAGAAAGAATTGAACCTACAAGTTTACCGTAAATTACGTAAACGATTAGAAGGTCTAGGCTACACCGTTCTTACCTCTCGAGATAGCGATATAGACGTTGATTTTATTACCGAACGTTCTCGTATGGTAAACAAGACTAATACTGACTTTTTCATCAGCCTTCATTTCAATGCAAAAGGAAATGATACAACCGTTAATCTAGGTATACAAACCTATTCTTACAAGGAAGAACCTGGCTTCCCTAGCAAGATTAATAAGGATTGGCATAATAATCCTGATCGGATAAGTGAAAGTAATCGTCTCGCAGCTGATATCCATTCTTCACTTCTAGCCGAGACTGGAGCTAGGGATGCCGGACTTTTGCAAGCAACCTTTGCTGTTCTACGTGAAACAGCTAAACCAGCTGTTTTGCTAGAGATGGGATATATGGATAATCCAGAAGAAAACAAAAAAATCCGTAGTAGTGAATACCAAGATAAACTGGTTGAAGGGATTGTCAAGGGAATTCAAAAATATTACGCAGGAAATTAAAGCAATTTAAGCCTCGAACTCATTCGGGGCTTATTTTTCTTATCCAAACTGTATTCTTCTTTCTAGAATTATTTCCTTTTTATGCTTATTCTCCCCAACTGTGCTATACTTAATTTAGTACATTCTTTGAGATTGGAGCCAATATGAAAATCCATAAAACTGTGAATCCCGTTGCCTATGAAAACACCTATTACCTAGAAGGTGAAAAGCACCTCATCGTTGTCGATCCTGGTAGCCATTGGGAAGCCATTCGTCATACAATCGAGAAGATCAACAAACCGATCTGTGCCATTCTATTGACCCACGCCCATTATGACCATATCATGAGTCTGGACCTAGTTCGCGAAACTTTTGGCAATCCTCCTGTCTATATCGCAGAGAGCGAAGCTAGCTGGCTCTACACTCCTGTCGATAATCTCTCTGGGCTTCCTCGTCACGATGATATGGCAGATGTGGTTGCAAAACCAGCTGAACACACCTTTGTCTTTCATGAGGAATATCAATTAGAGGAATTTCGTTTCACCGTCTTGCCAACACCAGGTCACTCTATCGGTGGTGTTTCTATCGTCTTTCCTGATGCTCACCTAGTCTTGACAGGAGATGCTTTGTTCCGTGAAACTATCGGGCGGACCGACCTTCCAACTGGTAGTATGGAGCAACTTCTCCATAGTATCCAAACCCAACTTTTCACCCTACCAAACTACGATGTCTATCCAGGGCATGGTCCTGCTACTACTATTGCTCACGAAAAGACCTTCAATCCCTTTTTCTAATAAAATGATGACAATCAATTTCGCAATTTAATACTCAATGAAAAACAAAGAGCAAACTAGGAAACTAGCCGCAGGTTACTCAAAGAACCGCTTTGAGATTGCAGATAAAGCTGACGTGGTTGAAGAGATTTTCAAAGAGTATAAGTAAACTATACAGCAATTCTTTCCATTATAAAAGGCATCCTATCAAGGCTTTCACACCTGATTGGATGCCTTTTTCTGATGACTAGATTTTTTGCCTTACCAAATAATCACGCGCTCTTCTGGTGAACGCCACATACCGTCTCCCTCTTTAACATCATAGGTTGTAAAGAAATCATCGAAGTTTGGTACTTGCACATTGACACGGAGTTTGGCTGGTGCGTGCACATCGACGCTAGCCAAAAGTTTCATAAATTCTGGACGACCTTTCATGCGCCAGATGCGACCGAAATTGTAGAAGAATTCTTCTGCTGAAAAGTCTGGTTCTCTCTTAGCTGCTTCAAGCGCTGCAGCGATTCCTCCCAAGTCAGCCACATTTTCTGATACAGTCAATTTACCGTTGATGGTTGCTCCATAAGAATCTTGTCCATCAAACTGGTCAATAACTTTTTGTGTTTTCTCCTTGAAGGCAGCATAGTCGCTCTCTGTCCACCAATCTTTGAGACTACCATTTTCATCAAAGGAAGCTCCGTTGGTATCAAAGGCGTGGGAAATTTCATGGGCAATAACTGCACCAATACCACCGTAATTAGCAGAAGATGACTGATGCAAGTCATAGAAAGGTGCCTGTAAAATAGCCGCCGGGAAGACAATCAGGTTCTTCTGTGGATTGTAGTAGGCATTGACCATATGAGCAGGCATGCCCCATTCTTTATAGTCTACAGGTTGGTTCCACTTGCTCCAACTATGCTTGATTTCCACACGCGCAAAGGCTAGAGCATTGTCAAAAAGACTAGCAGTCTCATTTACTACTTTGTCCTTATAACGTTCTGGCAATTCTTCTGGGTAACCGATATAAGGCTTGATGACATTGAGTTTGACAATGGCCTTGTCACGAGTTTCAGGAGTCAGCCAGTCATTTTTAGACAAGCGTTCCTTATAGACATCAATCATAGTTGCCACTTTTTTCTCCACGTCTGCCTTGGCCTCTGGAGAGAATTTTTCATGGGCATACCAGAGACCCAAGGCTTGTTTGAAAGGACCTTGTGCTAGCTGGTAGGCTGCCTTGACCTTGTCTTTGGCTTCTGGAACTCCAGAAAGCGCACGACTGTAGGCACCTGACAAAACACGGATTTCTTCTGTTAAATAGCTGGTTGAGAGATTAACAACACTTAAAATTAAGGTTGCCTTGAGGAGAGGCCAGGCCTCTTCACTATAGAATTGGTCTGCTGCTTGCCAGAAACGTTCCTCGTCTACGATAACCTTGTCTGGTACTTGTCCAAGAACGGCTTGGAAGAAGTCATCCAAAGGTAGGGCAGGAGCGAATTTTTTGAAATCTTCATAAGAATATGGATGGTAGAGTTTGGCATATTCTGAACTTTCTTCATTAGAGAGCACCACTGCCGCAATTCGGCAATCCAATTCTAGTCTTTTCTCTAGCAAGTCTTCAATTTCTTCATTAGAGAAATCATAAGCCTTGAGAAGATTTACGCTGGTTTCTTTCCAAAGAGTCAAGAGTTCTTCGCGCTGAGGATGGTCTTCTGCATAGTAGGTCGTATCTGGCAAGATTGTGCTTGGAGCGCTAGCCCATAGAACATTGATTCTAGCATCCATAAAGTCTGGCGATACACCAAAAGGAAGAAAGTTTGGTTTGCCAGCAAGCTCAAACTCTGCTAGTTTAGCTGTAAAATCCGCAAAAGTCTCCAATTCTTGGAATTCTTTAAGAAGTGGTAAGACAGGTGTGATACCGTCAGCTTCTCTCTTGTCAAAATCACGAACTAGGCGGTGGTATTTGACAAAGTTTGCCAAGATAGCATCCTCAGGCACCTCTTCTCCTGCCAACCACTTGTCTGTTGTCGCCAGCATCAGGTCTTCAATTTCCTGGTCTAAATCAACAAAACCTCCCGTTTGAGACTTATCTGCTGGAATTTCAGCTGTCTTCTGCCATTCTCCATTGATTGCATCATAAAAATCGTCTTGATAACGTGTCATCTTGTTCTCGCTTTCATTTGTATTTGTTTATTTGTTTTTAGCTTAACAAAAATTACCTGGGAATGCAATTAAAAATAAACGGATGTTTCCTATTGTTTTTCAGTTAATATTTTAATTTTTTGAAAAATTAACTTGACTTAATTTTTTTTTTAAGGTATATTAAGAGTCAGGAGGAATATAAGTTTATGATACGTATCGAAAACCTCAGTGTCTCCTACAAAGAAACGTTGGCACTTAAGGATATTTCACTAGTGCTCCAAGGACCAACAATTACCGGAATCATTGGTCCAAACGGTGCTGGAAAATCAACATTATTAAAAGGTATGCTGGGAATTATCCCTCATCAAGGTCAGGCATTTCTCGATGACAAGGAAGTTAAAAAATCCTTACACCGAATTGCCTATGTCGAACAAAAAATCAATATCGACTACAACTTTCCCATCAAGGTCAAGGAATGTGTCTCACTAGGACTCTTTCCCTCTATTCCTCTCTTTCGCAGTTTAAATGTTAAACATTGGAAAAAAGTAGAGGAAGCCCTTGAAATCGTCGGCCTAGCTGACTACGCTGAACGTCAAATCAGTCAACTGTCTGGAGGTCAATTCCAGCGGGTCTTGATTGCCAGATGTTTGGTGCAGGAAGCCGATTATATCCTCTTGGATGAACCCTTTGTTGGGATTGACTCTGTCAGTGAGGAAATCATCATGAATACGCTGAGAGATTTGAAAAAAGCTGGTAAGACGGTTCTCATCGTTCACCACGACCTCAGCAAGGTTTCCCACTACTTCGATCAAGTCTTACTTGTCAATCGAGAAGTGATTGCCTTTGGTCCAACCAAAGAAACCTTTACCGAAGCCAATCTCAAAGAAGCTTACGGTAATCGACTCTTTTTCAATGGAGGTGACCTATGATTGCAGAATTTATCGATGGATTGCAAAAATTCCATTTCCTACAAAATGCCTTGATAACAGCTATTGTCGTCGGGGTCGTAGCTGGAGCTGTGGGATGTTTCATCATTCTACGTGGGATGTCACTCATGGGAGATGCTATTTCACATGCTGTCTTACCAGGTGTAGCCCTCTCCTTCATCTTAGGCGTTGACTTCTTTATCGGAGCCATTGTCTTTGGATTGCTAGCTGCTATCATCATTACCTACATCAAGGGGAACTCGATTATCAAAAGCGATACCGCCATCGGCATTACCTTTTCTTCTTTCTTAGCCCTCGGTATCATCTTGATTAGTGTCGCTAAAAGTTCAACTGACCTTTTCCATATCCTTTTTGGTAATATTCTAGCCGTCCAAGATACGGATATGTTTATCACTATGGGCGTAGGGGCGGTCATTCTCTTGTTAATCTGGATTTTCTTCAAGCAACTCTTGATAACTTCCTTTGATGAACTTCTGGCTAAAGCCATGGGAATGCCTGTCAATTTCTATCACTACCTCCTCATGATACTCCTGACTCTCGTGTCTGTGACAGCCATGCAAAGTGTTGGAACTATCCTGATTGTAGCCATGCTGATTACCCCAGCTGCAACTGCTTATCTGTATGCTAATAGCCTGAAAAGTATGATTTTCCTTTCCTCAACCTTTGGAGCTACAGCTTCAGTTTTGGGACTCTTTATTGGCTATAGTTTAAACTTAGCAGCTGGTTCTAGCATCGTACTTACAGCTGCTAGCTTCTTCTTAATCAGTTTCTTTATCTCTCCTAAACAACGATATTTGAAACTGAAAAATAAACATTTGTTAAAATAAGGGGCAAAACCCCAATAAATTGGAGGATCTAATGAAAAAATTAGGTACATTACTCGTTCTCTTTCTTTCCGTTATTGCTCTTGTAGCATGTGCTAGCGGAAAAAAAGATGCAGCTTCTGGTCAAAAACTAAAAGTTGTTGCTACAAACTCAATCATCGCTGATATTACTAAAAATATTGCTGGTGACAAGATTGATCTTCACAGTATCGTTCCGATTGGACAAGACCCACACGAATACGAACCACTCCCTGAAGATGTTAAGAAAACTTCTGAGGCTGACCTCATTTTCTATAACGGTATCAACCTTGAAACAGGTGGCAATGCTTGGTTTAGCAAATTGGTAGAAAATGCTAAGAAAACTGAAAACAAAGACTACTTTGCAGTCAGCGAAGGCGTTGATGTTATCTACCTTGAAGGAAAAAATGAAAAAGGTAAAGAAGACCCACACGCTTGGCTTAACCTTGAAAATGGAATTATCTTTGCTAAAAATATCGCCAAACAATTGAGCGCTAAAGATCCTAACAACAAGGAATTCTATGAAAAAAATCTCAAAGAATATACTGATAAGTTAGACAAACTTGATAAAGAAAGTAAGGATAAATTTAATAACATCCCTGCTGAAAAGAAACTCATTGTAACCAGCGAAGGAGCATTCAAATACTTCTCTAAAGCCTATGGTGTCCCAAGTGCCTACATCTGGGAAATCAATACTGAAGAAGAAGGAACACCTGAACAAATCAAGACCTTGGTTGAAAAACTTCGCCAAACAAAAGTTCCATCACTCTTTGTAGAATCAAGTGTAGATGACCGTCCAATGAAAACTGTTTCTCAAGACACAAACATCCCAATCTACGCACAAATCTTTACTGACTCTATCGCAGAACAAGGTAAAGAAGGAGACAGCTACTACAGCATGATGAAATACAACCTTGATAAAATTGCTGAAGGATTGGCAAAATAATACTCTGAAAAACGTCATTCTCACATGAGCTGACGTTTTTTCTATGCCCACATTTCCAGTCAAATCATTGGAAAATTCTGGCTGTTTCAGCTAAAATGGAAGAAAAAAGATTGGAGTATCCTATGGTAACTTTTCTCGGAAATCCTGTGAGCTTTACAGGTAAACAACTACAAGTCGGCGACAAGGCGCTTGATTTTTCTCTCACTACAACAGACCTTTCTAAAAAATCTCTGGCTGATTTTGATGGAAAGAAAAAAGTCTTGAGTGTCGTGCCTTCTATCGATACAGGTATCTGCTCAACTCAAACGCGTCGCTTTAATGAAGAACTGGCTGGACTGGACAACACGGTCGTATTGACTGTTTCCATGGACCTACCTTTTGCTCAAAAACGTTGGTGCGGTGCTGAAGGTATTGAAAATGCCATCATGCTCTCAGACTATTTCGACCATTCATTTGGGCGTGACTATGCCCTCTTAATCAATGAGTGGCACCTATTGGCACGCGCAGTCTTTGTCCTCGATACTGACAATACGATTCGCTACGTTGAATACGTGTACAATATCAACTCTGAACCAAACTTCGAAGCCGCAATTGAAGCTGCTAAAGCCCTATAGAAAAAATCCTCTGTTACAAAGAGTTCTCTACTCTCTGAAACGGAGGATTTTTCTTATTCTTTAATTATTGTTTATTTTGAAATGAATCCTTCAAAATCTTTTAGTTGAAAATTATATTTTTCAGTGAGTAACACATTATCCACTGCAACATCTTCTACCAATGGGTAAATATTTCTTTTGAAACGGTTGTAGGAGGAAAATCTCTCCTACACTATTATTGATTCTGAGAGAAAATTGCAAAATATCATCTACCAAACTTTCAATTATTAAGATTTTTTACAGTTTATCTGAATTAGAATCGCAAGGCTTCTCAATAATATAATTGTCGAATTTTTTCATTCTAACTTCCTCTCCACTATTTCTTCCTTTATCAAGAAAAAGTTACCTCAATATTAATAAAGTACAATTCTAAATTAACTCCAATTATTGATTCATGATAATATTTCAGTAACTCATCGTGCAATTAAAAACAAGGATTTTTATTTCAGACGATCCATCGTGAACACTTCATCAGCCATCTCCCAAATTGCCGGATTATGTGTTGCGATAATGATTAGCCTATTATCATCTCGAAGAGATAGCAAAATCTCCATAATCAACTGAGAGGTTGCTGGGTCTATTGAAGCTGTTGGCTCATCTGCCAGAATAAAGGGTGGATTCTTTAAGATAACTTTTGCCAAGGCAACCCGTTGCGATTCTCCGCCCGATAACTCAAAGATGCGCTTATCTAGGTCAAGATAAGTCAGGCCGACCTGTTCTAAAGCCTGCTTCTGCCTCAACCGCTGTTCCGACCGACTCAACTTTTGACCAATGAGACCTAGCTTAAGGTTTTCTTCAATACTTTGGTTTTCAATTAAGCCAAAGTTCTGGAAGAGGTAGCCCAATTCGTGACGGAAAAAATCACTCGATTTATAATTGGCCAAGTCTTTACCTCGGTAAAAAATCGTCCCATCATAAGACTCTAATTTCCCAATCATGTTCATCAAGGTTGTTTTTCCGCTACCACTTGAACCAGTTAAGGCATAGACTTTTCCAGCCTCAAATGTCATTGAAAGATTCGAAAATAACTCTCGTTCTCCAAAAGATTTACTCACCTGTTTAAGTTCAATCATATTAACCTCCCTTCAAAACAAGCATGGACATCTTGTTTTCTTTCTGCATTTGGACATGTAACTGTAAAAGAGATAGACCAGTAAAGAGTAACGAGACTAAGAAAGCAACTCCTATCTCTACCATAAGAAATACACTCGCAACAAACCCCAGTAAAAACACACACAGTTGAGCAAAGAGATAAGTGCGATGGATTTCTAAGAACCTGAGACCTGCAATGCGTTTGATAAAAATGGCACGTCTAAATTCTTCAAAGTAGAGCCTATTCATAGTGTTAAACAACAAGATTGAAGTTGCAATCCCAAGCACAGCTCCTGCTAGCATTACCCAACGTTCCCTCTGGATATTATCCGATAATGTGATGTAGTTGTGGTAACCTGTTTGCATTTCTGAGACCCAATTTTCAATGCCTTGTCTCTGGATAAGCTCCTGGGCATCAGACAATTGATTAAAGAGAACGTAGTTCTGTACTGCGTCTACCCAAAACAAAATGGACTGTGGACCAGTTGATTGGGGTGTTATAACAATGATGATTGGATCTTTCAAAAACTGCTGGTAAGAAATAGGGGTCGTATTATACACAAAACGATCCTGACCTGATTCCAAATAACCTACCGTAGCAGTCATTTGCTGTCGTTCATCTTGACTAGACATGCGACTGGTTAAGTCGTCTTCAAAAACAGATTTATAATGTTCTTCCTCTGAACGGAGGTGTTCAGGCAGCAATAAGACAAACTCCCCTACATCAAGGTGATTCATCTTTTGCTCAATAGTTGTATCTACAGGAATGTTTTGACGCTCCAAGTATTGCGGTGTGACGATAAGGACATTGCCATTCGGGCTGTAATCGTGCCATTCTGTAGAGGTTGCCAAGTTTTTGGAGGAAGCCATGCCATTTTGCAAAGTACGGTCAATTAACTGGTGTCTAGATAAGAAAGCCTTTTGTTCTGAAACAGCCAGATCCATCAATTGATACCAAGTTCTGAATTTCCTTTGAGCTTGTTCATCAAAACCAGGACTCGTTCCTTCACGGCTGATTGATAGGATAGTCAGTTGCCTTTCCTGACTCCAAACCTCTTGTCCAATCCGATGCTGTTGCCAGGCTTGGGAATACTTTAAGCTACTCCCTATTCCCAACGTTACAATAATAATCGCTAATAGTTGACCGATTAAAATCAAACTAATGATTCCTCTGACAGGCACTTGCCCTTTTATAATCTGCATCAGGTGTATCTTTTTTATCCCAACTGCGAAGAGTTGAGCGAAAAACAGGGAGATCGACAACAAGATGAGATTATAACTGAGCAAGCCTTCTGCTATGGTCATTAGGGATTGCGTTGGAAGCGACAGAATTTTTTGCATAAGAATGGCGAGCTCGCCAGCTAAACTGAAACCAACAGCTATCCCTTTCAAATCCTCACCAACTGGTCTAAGAAAAATGGACCACCGTTTCTCTCCTGAAATGAGGCGAATGCCCGACGACCGTAATTGGCTAATTTGACTAATTAAAGTCAGTGCTCCAAAGGTTAAGATGAAAATCAATAGACTGATTAACTGAAATCCGTTACTAAAGATAGCCATTAACGTAGATAGTTTAGATGGAATTGTCAGGTGCATGTTAGTCAAGCCAAGTTGACTTAGCTCCTCCTTTAGCAAGTGAATATCTAGGTGTCCATCGAATACAAAATAGTTTGTTTCAACACTACTACTTTGAGCATCTTCTAGTTTTTTTTCCTGAAGCCCATCAGGCAACTTTCCGTTCCCAAAGGTCGTATAAGAAAAAACTGTAGTACCTTCTGAGTTAGGATCTTGGTGTTGAATCGCAATAAAGCTGTCCGTTTCTTCTGCTAGTTTTTCCAAGCGTGTAGCAACATGCTGAAAAGTTGTTTCAGGGGAAGAATCACGTACAACAACGTTGGGGTAATAATGGGAGACATATGTATCAGTCCAAATGGTAAATACCCAAACAAAGAACAAACTAGCAAGCAGGTTGGATATGAGTATAAATAATTTTTTCATAGTGCATTCCTTATTCTAAAACAGAGGGCAGAAATACCCCTGACCTCTATAAACTAACAAGCTTACTAAACTATTGATAAAAGAATCTTCTTCAATTATTCTTTACCATCTCGCATCAAATCTAATTTTTAACATATTATTACTCCTCTGAATGAAATATTATGAAAATGAGCGAAATGCAACTACATATTTTAATTAGAAATTTCAGTCTGAATTATAGTATCCTATTTTTTCCTCCTTTCTAACTGCATGTTCCTTTCTACAGACAGGGACCTAATTTTATAAACCAATCTTAAATACTTTAGATTTTGTAACTCATAATTTTCAACAGTTGGTTAGCTATGAAAGCATTTTATCAAACATCTCCATTCTGATATCTATCTGGTATTGTTACAAGCTCTCATAAGAATACCTTTCTCTAAATAGTTGAATTTTAAAGTAATACGAAATCAATCAGCCTTCCCAACATCAAGACCATTGGACTTCTTTTGTGATTGCACTCGAATCTCCAATTGTTTATTCTTCTGAATAAACTGTTGGTAAGGAATTGTATTACTAAACATAAAAACACCTAGTAATGCAAATGTAACTAATTTTTTAATTCCACGATTTTTTTCATTCGTGAAACCCTTTTCTTTTTCGTTATCCTTATTTTAACAGATATATTTTATTTAGCCAAGCATTTTTATGTAATTTTTGACTTTTTTTTCAGGTTATTACCATAAAGAATTATTTATTTCTTTAACTTGCTATTTTGAACTAAAAATTTTATAATGAAATTAAGCAAATAGGAAGGTTTATTATCTTTAATGAATACACTCGCAGAGAAATTCAGATTGAAAAGAAAAGAGTTGAGACTCTCCCAACAAACTCTTGCAGAAGGAATTTGTGAACAAAGCCAGATTAGTAAAATTGAGAGAGGGCATTTCATTCCCTCCGCAGACCTTTTGTTCAAACTCTCACAACGACTTGAAGTGCCATTAGATTATTTTTTTAATGAACAAATTGAAATTAAATCTAACCTCTCTAATTTCAAGCAATTATCTGCTCGCCTATTAGATGATAGAAATTATGACGATTTGGAATATATTTATAGAATAGAGATTGAACGAAGTACTTTTCTAACACTAGAAGACCGAACTTACCTTGAGTGGATTAAAGCTATTATTGACTTCTATCAATATGACAGTAAGTGTGAGGCTATTTCTTCATTGGAAAATATATTATTAAAAGTCTCCTCAAATACTCTGATTTATTTAAAGGCGTTGAATACTCTATCTAATTTCTATTCCATAGTGGGTCGTGAACAAGAATATGAGGCAAACTACTATCATTTGATAGAGTTATATCAGACAAAAAATTTTGAGCATCAAGAGTTTTTATTTGGCTACATCAGAGTTCGTTACAACTACGCTCACTACCTAGTATCAAAGGAAAAATATAATGAAGCCATCCAAGAAGCTCTTGAGACGATTGAACTCTGTAAACAAAGACAGACAAGCTACCAACTGGCTCCCCTACTTATTCTTGTAGGAAATGCTGGAGCCAAATTTCTAGACAAAGAACAAGTCAAAAATTATTATATAGAAGCAAGAGAGTTATGTAAGATTTATAACAATCCTTTAATGTTGATGAAGATAGAAAACTATTTGAAGGAATTAGATACTGTTTAGTTAATCTTGACATTATAGTTTTTCTGAAACGTTAAATAACCTGTAAGGCTGATAGTGAAATTAATACTATCAGCCTTATAATTATGTGACTATTAGTCCGTCTCGCTCCGCTAGGTGCGAGACAAAAAAACCACCCGCTATGCGGGTGGTCATGATTTACGAGTAAATTCAAGTTCAATCAGCTAAAAACAACTACCTTATACTCAATGAAAATCAAAGAGTAAAGCAGGAAGCTAGCCGTAGGCTGTTCAAGACACTGCTTTGAGGTTGCAGATATAGCTAAATGTTGTTTGAAGAGATTCTAGAAGAGTATTACTCTACAGATTTCAAGGCTTCAAGCATATCAATCTTTCTCAAATGATGATTAACAAAGAAACCTAGCAAGATCAAAATGATACTTACTGCCGTCACGGGGATTACATAGACTTCCCAACCTACCTGCGGATAAAAGAGAATAGTCGCTGGCGAAATCATTTGAATCAAAAATTGGTGTAAATAGAAACCAGCTACCAGACCAAGTACGATTCCCACAAGGGACAGCACAATCGTTTCACGGTAAATGTAGAGGGTGACTTCATTACTATGAAAACCGAGAACCTTGATAGTGGAGAGTTCACGGATTCTCTCAGCCACGTTGATATTGGTAAGATTGTAGAGGATAACGATAGCCAACAGAACCGATACGATAACTAAGATGGTCATGGTCTGATTGAGTGAACTTGCTACCGAGTCAAAGAGCCGAATAGCTGAAGCATTCTGGACAACACTGGACACCGCAGCTTGATTCATAAGCAAGCCTGCCTGACTTTCGATACTAGGCGCACTAGAATCCTTTAGCGAGACAAGATAAGTGTTGGCTTGGGCTAGCTGTCCATAAATTTGCTCATAGCTAGCCTGACTCATATAAATAAAGTGACCAACGTAGTTCTCAGCAATAGAAGCAACCTTTAGCTCCTTACCTTCAATTTCTAGAGTCTGCCCAACCTTGACACCTGCCAGCTGGGCTAGTTTAGCTGTAATAACGACGCCATCTTTTAATGTCAGCTCCTGCTGATGATTTTGCAGATGGATAAAAGGAGTCAAATCTTCCTTATCTGTCACCATAAGGGTAATGGTTTGAAGACCAGCCTTACCTTTGAAATCCTTGTCTAGCGTTTTAGAATAGATTTTCTGATAGGCTTGGATATCCTGCCCTTTCAACACTTCTTCTAGATTTACCTTTTCCTGATTGGTCGCACTAGGATTTTCAGAAACAATCATCTGATACTGTTGGATTTGTTGAAACTGTCTAGACGGAACTCCTGCTACAGAGGATTGGATCCCCAAACCTGCAAAGAGCAGGGCTACAGAACCTGCCACACCAAAGATCGTCATCAACATCCGTTGCTTATAACGGAAGATATTGCGGGCTGTTACCTTATGAGTAAAACTGAGACGATGCCAGATAAAACCAATGCATTCAAGTAAGATTTTAGCTCCTTTAACAGGAGGTTTAGGCAGTAAAAGCTGAGCTGCTTCGTCATGAAGTTCCCTACGAGCTACCAAGTGGGCTGGTAACACACTCGCCACCCAACTCAAGCCAAGAGCCAGCAAACTATAGGTCCAATAGAACTGAATCTGGGTTTCTCCCACCACCATGCCTTTTGTAATGACATTTGAAATCACACTGGCTAGTAAATAATGGCTAAGTATACTCCCTAGAGCTGTTCCGACAGTCCCAGCTACTAGTCCGTAGAGGAGAAATTTAGCGATAATATCCTTACTACGATAGCCCAAGGCCTTAAAAATCCCTGCATTAGTTCTCTCTTCATCCACAAAACGAGTCATAGTTGTAAAGGTCACCATGGCTGCTACGGCATAAAGCACCATAGGAAAGATATTGCCCACTGCTCGAATACTGGCTGAAGCATTGCTATACATGAGATAGCCCTGACCACCTGGTATGGTCTGACGATTATAGACCTGATACTTGGGCTCAGCCAAATCATCTAAGATTTGTTGATGTTTTTCTAATTTTTCCTTTTCTTGGGCTAGATTTTGTTCAGCCTGCTTTAGTTTGTCCTCTTCTTTTCCCAATTCCTGCTTGGCTTGGGTAAGTTGAGTACCGGCCTGCTCTCTCTGAGCTTGAGGCAACAAGGCTAATTGACTTTCCTGAGCTTGTAAACGAGCTTGAGCAGTTGCTAAACGACGCTTGCCTTCCTGAAAATTAGTCTCAGCCTTATCAAGGGTCTCTTGGCCCTTGTCTAGAGACTCTTGTCCTTCTTTTTTCAAGAGTTGCAGACGTGCCTTGCCATTATCTGACAAAGCTTGTTCTAGGTCTTCCTGATGCTGTTTAGATTTTTCTTCATAAGCTGCTGAAAAAGAATTTAATCCTGACAAATCTTGATATTTCAAACGAGCTATATTGTAGACTTTCTGATTAAACTGACTAGGTAAAATAACCCCATAGGCTGTCAGAGTCCCACTTCCACTTCCTGCGTAGCCCATATCTCGCTGAGAGAGGATTTCAGCTGAATCCACAAAACCAGTAATGGTATAGGTGTGATCTTTTAAAGAGGAATGACTATCTTCTTTTTCTTTAAAGCTAATCTCCTGTCCCACACGATATTGGCCCTGTAAATGACTGGCCAAAGCGATTTCCTTGTCTGACTGAGGAAGTCGCCCCTCTCTTAGCTGAAAGGTTGAAATTCGCTCTGGTCTGGAGTACAGTCGAATGGCATCCTCCCCATTATCCATAGTCACATCTGTCAAATAGCCAAACTCAACCTCTGCGCCCTCTATCTGTTCTAGTTCTTCTTGATCTGCTTGATCCAAACCATAGTTAGACATAACTGCCAAATCCAGGGTTTGAGCAGTTGTTAAATAAGCATTAGCTGTCGCCTCCATGTTGGGACTAGTTACTTTGAGACCTACTAGGGCTAGAGAGCCCAACATCATCAAGGTTAAGATGGATAAAAAACGTCCCTTGGAGCCTGTGAAGGACTGAATTAAGTCCTTCCAATAGGTTTTTCGCTTGATCATGCTAGTACTCCAAACTGTCGATATCCTGAGGATACTGGTTGATCACCACATCCTTGACACTGGCATCGTGCATATGAATCACGCGATCAGCAATGGGCGCCAAAGCTCCATTGTGAGTCACGATGATTACCGTCGCTCCCTTTTGACGTGACATATCTTGAAGAATCTTCAAAACCTGCTTGCCCGTCTGATAGTCCAAGGCTCCAGTCGGTTCATCACAAAGGAGAATTTTAGGATTTTTGGCTACCGCGCGTGCAATGGAGACTCGCTGTTGCTCCCCTCCAGAAAGCTGGGCTGGAAAATTATTGAGACGATGAGCAAGACCTACATCTGTCAAGACCTGGTCAGGATCTAAGGCATCTGTCACGATTTCAGAAGCCAACTCCACATTTTCCTTAGCTGTCAGATTGGACACTAGATTATAAAACTGAAAAACAAAACCGACATCATTTCTACGGTAATTAGTTCTCTGGTGGGAATTGTAGTCGGCAATATTGACACCATCAATCCAAATCTCCCCTTCATCATTGGTATCCATTCCCCCAAGAAGGTTAAGTACCGTTGACTTGCCTGCACCAGACGCACCTAGAATAATAACCAATTCACCCTTTTCAATCTCAAAATTCACATCACGATTGGCTACAATCTCCGTGTCCCCAACCTGATAACGCTTGTAACAGTGTTTCATCTCAATATAAGCCATATCATTTTCTCTTTCTTCCATATTTAATATCATTATATCGCTTTTTCAAGTTGTTGAAAACTGGGAACAAAAACAAAAAGCCTAGAAATCAATTCTAGACTTACAATTTTTTATTTTCCAAGGTAGTATTCAGATACTACGTTCAATTTTTCGTCAAATTCGAATACCAATGGTGGGAAGTTAGGGATTTCCACATCCATGATTTCGTCATCTGACAAACCTTTGATGTGTTTTACAAGGGCACGGATTGAGTTACCGTGAGCTCCTACGAATACGTTTTTACCATCTTTAAGAGCTGGAGCGATTTTATCTTCCCAGAATGGAAGAGCACGTTCCAAAGTCACTTTCAAGTTTTCAGCATCTGGAATAACTGAGTCGTCAAGTGAAGCATAACGACGGTCAGTGTGAGCTGAGTGCTCATCATCACGATCCATGTTTGGAGGCAATACATCGTATGAACGACGCCAGATGTGAACTTGCTCATCACCAAATTGTTCAGCAGCTTCAGCTTTGTTTTTACCAGTCAAACCACCGTAGTGACGTTCGTTCAAGCGCCATGATTTTTCAACTGGAACCCACAATTGATCAGAAGCTTCAAGAGCCAAGTTAGTTGTTTTAATCGCACGTTTCAATACTGAAGTGTAAGCTTGGTCAAATTCGATACCAGCTTCTTTGATCAATTTACCAGCGTCAATCGCTTGTTGTGTACCTTTTTCAGACAAATCAACATCAGCCCAACCAGTGAAAAGGTTAGCTTTGTTCCATTCAGACTCACCGTGGCGAGCAAAAACCAATTTTACCATTAGATGGATTCTCCTTTAAATTTTCCGAGGTTTCCCCTCGTTTATCTATTCTATTTTACACAATTTTTCACAAAAAAGCTAGTCAAAACCAAAAAGGAAAGGACTGTTTGGCAGTCCTTTTCCTTCTTAGTATAATACAACAACCTTACTTCTCTTCAAATCCTTCTGCGACTGCATCCGCAAAGTTTTCTTCTACGATGCTTGCACAGTGGTCACAGATGACTGCGTGGTAGCTACGTTCTGCTGTTGTTGGGTCGATACGACGGCAACGGTCACATACTTGGCCTGCAGCACGTTCAACTGTAAAGGCTACATCTTCGAAACTAACGGCAGATTCTGGAGCTGGTCCTTCTGCGATAGTCAATTCAGACACGATCAAAAGTTGAGCTACATTGCTGTTTACTGCTTCGAGTAGAGTTTTCACCACTTCATTTGGATAAACTGTCAAGTGAGCTTCAAGTGATTTACCGATTACTTTTGCATTACGAGCTTCTTCCAAGGCTTTTTGAGCTTGTCCACGGAAGTCCATGAAGGTTGCCCATGTATCCAAGATTTCTTCTTGGTTAGCAAAAGTTTCTGCTTCTGGCAATTCTGACAATTGAACGAAGTCTTCAGCTTCAAACTCAAGATAGGACCAGATTTCTTCCGCAGTGTGAGGAAGGATTGGTGTCAAGAGTTTGGTGATTTTCACAAGAATATCATAGAAAACAGTCTGCATTTGACGACGTTCCAGTGATTTAGCACCTTCGATATAAACAACGTCCTTAGCAAAATCAAGGTAAAAGGCTGACAAGTCAACGTTGATAAAGTTCACCAAGGCCTTGTAAATTGTCAAGAATTCAAAGTTTGCGTAAGCATCACGAATCGTTTTCACAAGCTGGTTAAAGCGAATCGTCATGTACTTATCAACTGAACGTAGTTCTTCGTAAGCTACCGCATCCTCAGCTGGGTTAAAGTCAGATGTGTTAGCAATCAAGAAACGAAGAGTGTTACGGATCTTACGGTAAGTTTCAGAGACTTGGCTCAAGATATCCATAGAGATACGCACATCGTTGCTTGAGTCCACACTAGTTACCCATAGACGCAAGATTTCTGCACCAAATTGTTTTTCAACATCGCTTGGAGCAATGGTATTCCCAAGAGATTTAGACATCTTCTCACCTTTACCATCCAAAGCAAAACCTTGTGACAAGATTTGTTTGTAAGGTGCCACGCCATGGTTGGCAACAGATGTGATGAGTGAAGAGTTGAACCAACCACGGTATTGGTCAGAACCTTCTAGGTAAAGGTCTGCTGGGTAAGTCAATTCAGGACGGTTTACAACAACCCCATTCCATGATGAACCTGAGTCAAACCAAACGTCCATGATATCAGTTTCTTTCTTGAACTCGCCATTTGGTGAACCTGGGTGGCTAAATCCTTCTGGCAAGAGATCCTTAGCATCACGTTCCCACCAAATGCTTGAACCGTGTACTTCAAAGAGTTGAGCCACATGTTCAATAGTTTCAGCAGTCATGATAGCTGTACCGTCTTCAGCGTAGAAGATTGGAAGTGGAACACCCCAAGCACGTTGACGAGAGATGACCCAGTCGCCACGGTCACGAATCATATTGTAAAGACGGACTTTACCCCATTCTGAGTGGAATTTCACTTTTTCAATTTCGTCCAAAATTTCTTGGCGGAATTTAGAAACTGAAGCAAACCATTGTGGAACTGCACGCCAGATGATTGGTTTTTTCGTACGCCAGTCAAATGGGTATGAGTGAGAGATTTCTTCTTGGGCAAGAAGGGAGTTACCAAGTTTTTCAATCACAGTTGGTACAACCTTGTCGTAGAACTGGCCTTCAAATTCAGCACCAGCATTCGCCGTCATGATACCACGCTCGTCAACAGTGACTGCGACTTCAAGACCATTAGCAATACCAACATTGTAGTCGTCCTCACCAAAACCAGGGGCTGTATGGACGATACCTGTACCAGAGTCAGTCGTAACGTGGTCACCAAGGATAACCAATTCATCTACAGCTGTATCCCATGGGTGTTCTGTTACGATGTGGTTGAGTTCTTGACCACGATAAGTTGCCAACACTTGAACATCAGCCCAGCCAAATTTTTCAGACAAGCTAGTCAATAATTCTGCAGCAACCACAAACTTACGAGCTTCACCAGCAGGTTGAACCAAAACGTACTCAATATCTGCACCAACAGTTAAACCACGAGAAGCTGTGATGGTGAATGGGGTAGTTGTCCAGACAACGATGTAAGTATCTGTATCTAGAACACCTTTGCCATCTTTAACTTTATTGGCATAGTAAAGAGATGTTGAAAGCAAGTCATGGTATTCAATCTCCGCTTCAGCAAGGGCAGACTCAGATGACCATGACCAGTAAACTGGCTTAGCACCACGGTAGATATAACCTTTGTTAGCCATCTCTCCAAATACACGAATTTGGGCTGCTTCATAGTCAGGAGTCAAAGTCACATATGGATTTTCCCAGTCACCAGAAACCCCCAAACGTTTAAAGTCTTCACGTTGTTTATCTACTTGAGAAAGAGCATATTCACGGCAAAGTTTCAAGTACTCAACCAAGTCCATTTCTTTACGTTTGACACCTTGTTTTGCTAAAACTTGCTCGATTGGCAGACCGTGAGTATCCCAACCTGGGATAAATGGTGCGTAAAAACCTGACATAGATTTTGAGCGAACAATGATATCTTTTGAAATCTTATTCATAGCATGTCCAACGTGGATATTTCCGTTTGCGTATGGAGGGCCATCATGCAAAGTGAAATGAGGTTTTCCTTGGTTCAATTCTTGACGACGTTGGTAAAGTTTTGCATCTTCCCATTCCTTTTGCCAAACTGGCTCTTTGGTCGGAAGGCCTGCACGCATTGGGAAAGATGTTTTCCCAAGATTAAGGGTATCTTTGAGTTTCATGGTATCTCCTTTATAAATAATAACAAATTAAAAACCACGACTTCCAAAAAGGACGAAAATCGTGGTACCACCTTTGTTCGGAAAAAGAACTAGTCTTTCTCCCTCTTATCCCGTAACGTGGGGAACGTCAAATCTTACTAGATTCAGATTTGATTGTTTGAGAGGATAATCTTATCATTAGAGAATACAGGACTCACACCATCTCCTGCTCGCTGGAAATATAAGGATAAGATATTGTTCTCACATTATTTCTTATAAAATTGTAACGGATTCTTGCGGTGCTTCAAATCCTGGTTCTGAGTTTACAGCTTCAGTAGCTGGTGTTGGTCCTGAGTAATGGCTTGGAGCTACTTCTGGCTCTTCATACATTGGACCAACTGGATGAACAGGCTCTTCTTCAATTGGAGGACTCACTACAGGAGTTGAATTTTCCACTTCCTGTTTAGCCTGAGCTTCAAATTCAGCCAATTCTTTATTGGCTGCCTCAATACGGGCTTGTAACTCTGTCATTTCTTCTGGAGAAAATTGACGTGTCATATCAATTGGTTCTTCTTCAATTGGAGCTGGAATCGGTTCCCCAAGCACTTCGCTAACAACTTCTTTAAAGGCTTCATCACTAGTTTGAAGATAAGTAGCTGTTGGACGAAGAATATCTTCCCAATCTGAAGATTCAACAATAGCCAACTGACTCTCAATTGTAGATTTTAGACGTTGATGGAAGACACGGCTCTTGTTCTTCAATTCTTCTGTTTCAACAGCAACCTTCTTAGCATTGTCAGCTGCCTGACGAAGAATTTCATTTGCCTTGTATTTTGCCTCTTCCAATAATCGATGTGCATCCTGTTCAGCTTGATGAATAATATTATTTGAACGATCGTGTGCTGTTTGTTTTACTCTCTCAGCTGTATCTTGGGCAATCAATACAGACTGGCTCAATGAATCTTTCATCTCATCAAAGTAAGACAAACGCTCTTCCAAATTTTTAATATGTAAATCCTTATCGTGATTAGAACGAACTAAATCTTCATAATCACGAACTACAATATCTAAAAATTCATCTACTTCTTCTGGATCAAAACCTCTAAATCGTGTGCTAAAGGTTTTATCTTTGATTTCTAACGATGTAATTGGCATATTTTTCCTCACTTACTTAATAATAACTGGACGGTTATTTTTTTCTTCTCTTTTTTAGTTTGTCCCTTATCTTGAAGCAACCTCAGACGCCCAAATTTTCTAACACTAATCAAGTCTCCAACTTGAACAGTATAATCTGATTTGTCTACCATATGATAATTTACTTGGACAAGTTTCTTTTCAATCAACTGGTTTGCTTGATTTCTGGATAGTTTTAAAACATTTGATAAAAGAACGTCTAATCGAAAACTAGACACGCATAAATCTATCTCTCGATACGGTTCTAGCTTATCTATTTTCTCGGTGAAAGGACGTTCCTCCAGCGAAACGGGTATACGGCCAATTTTCTTTAATCCATCTTGAAAGAGAAGAAGAAATTGCTGATTAATCATAATCTGCGCCCGTTCTTCATCTACTAGGATATCTCCAAAAAGTTTCCGTTCAATCCCTAATTGATTGATGACTGTACCTAAAATTTTAGCATGCGTCAAATGTTCAAATTTATTGGAATACACAATTTCCTGAAGAGATATTTCAAAATCTGAAAACTCTGGTTGGAAATAATCTGGGTATAATAAGATTCGAACATATTCACTCGAGACGAATTCCCCACTACTGCTACAAGCCAGACCATAAGTTTTTGCTAAAATCTTTAATAGCTTCTCCTGATGAGGATTGATAAAAGGAGTTAAAAAAGGAGCATAGCTATCTTCTACCTTCTTTATCCATTCCATTCCCTTGTCAAGAAAGGGGCGATCTTCTATGGAGAAATGCTGGTAAATCCCTTTATTCATCCTATCATCGCCAGAAAACGCACTAGGTTTTCTCCTAAAAATCGAATCAAAACAATCGCAACCCAAACAGATAAATCAAGACCCGCTATCTGTAAAGGCAGCCGTTGCAAGGGAGCAAGCACTGGTTTTACCAATGCTACAATCCAACGACCTAAACTTGATTCGTAGGCACCTGGAAACCAAGACATGACAGCAAAGGCTACCAAAATCAGGGAGTAAATATCCACTGCATTATAAATCATACGAATTAAAAAAATCATTATCGTACTCTATTTCGTCTCATATCAAAATCAAACTCACCTTGTTGATCTTCATCTGGTAAACGGATATCTTCAACATTTACAATAACATTCACTGGTGTCAACAGGTACATGGTAGATGCTACCTTTTTCAAATTTCCAGCTAGAACATGGCAAGCACCATCCAGATAATCTAAACAACGACGAGCTTGCACCTCAGTCATATATTGAAAATCAATCAAAATACTTTCGTTTCCTGCTAATAAATCAACAATTTCTATCGCATCTTCATATTTTCTAGGGTAACGAACATCGATTGTTACTTTTTCAGTAGAATGTTGATTTTGCTTGGCTAACTCTTGTTGACGTGCATGCAGTCTAGTAATATTAGTTTCTTTTGTACTACTTGTGCTTGTGCGTGGTGTTGGATTCGTTGAGAGAGCCTTTTCCTGTGTAGAATTTACTGGAGTTAAAATGGGCTCATCTCGTTTTTCATTAGGGAGACTTAAATCCTCATCCTCCGTAAAATAATCTATAAATCTATCGAATCTATCTTTTAAAGACATGGTTCTCTCCTACTTAAAAAATGCTGTACCTATGCGAACAAAGGTGGAACCGAATTGAATCGCTTCTTTATAATCACGACTCATTCCCATACTTAACTCGGTCATAGGCATATTTGGAATTTGTTTTTCTTGGATTTCTCTTTGTAAATCTTGAGTCGCCTTGAAAATCTCTTTCAACTGTTCACTGCTAGCCTCAAATGGCGCCATTGTCATCAAACCAACATATTCAATCTTATCTAGTTTGGCTAACTCTGGCAAGACTTCCAATAATTCTTCTCTCGAAAAGCCGTGTTTACTTTCTTCTTTAGAAATATTTACTTGCAGGAAACACTTGATGACTCGGTCACTTCTTTTTTGAATTTCCTCTGCTAGCTTTACTGAATCCAAGGCATGAAAATAATCAACATATTGAATGACATCTTTCACCTTACGTCTTTGCAAGGTACCAATCAAATGCCAAGTCACATCTCGATCTCTTAAAGCTTGATATTTCTCCAGAAACTTATCTACACGATTTTCACCAATATGATGAACCCCTAGCGGAAGCAAGGCTTCCGCTGTCGGTACATCTACATACTTGGTAACTGCAATGACAGAGACTGAGCCACTCTTGCGATGAGCACTCAGACTAGCTTCTGCAATTTCTAGAAAAACACGTTCTGTATTTTCTTTTACATTCATTTACTTAACGATTTTTGAAAAATGGAGGTGTATCCAACTCATCTTCATCTTGCGAATTTGGAATTTCAAAGCGTTCTACCGGCGACACTACTGAATCCGTCGGACGAACGAGTGTCTCACGACGTAAATCCCAATCACCAAAAGCAGATGTTTGAGTTTGATCCGAACGACGTTGATTTTGTTTTGGCAATTCAACTGTTTCTGCCATATCAAAATGACGATCAAATCCATGTGAATGAGATGGTTTCACTGTTTCACGGTAGTTAGTAGTCGGTCTAGCTTGCGGAGCAACAACCTTTTCTACACGGTCTTGACGAACACCCGTTGCGACAACTGTTACACGAATTTCATCACGCATACTTTCATCAATTGAAGTACCGAGCCAGATGTTCACTCCTTGTCCTGCTGCTTGATTCACAATTTGTGAAGCCTCTTCTGCCTCAATCAAGGTTAAGTCAAGACCACCAGTTACGTTGACAATCACATCTTCTGCTCCATCAATTGTTGTTTCAAGAAGTGGAGAATAAATTGCCTTACGTGCTGCTTCAACAACACGTTCTTCTCCACTACCGATACCAATACCCATAAGGGCGTTCCCTTTGTTTGCCATTACCGTTTTCACATCGGCAAAGTCAAGGTTAATCAATCCTGGATTGGTAATCAAATCGGTAATTCCTTGAACACCTTGACGAAGAACGTTATCTGCTTCGCTAAGAGCTTCCAAAAGCGGTGTCTTCTTATCAACAATTTCAAGTAAGTTGTTGTTCGAGATAATCAATAGAGTATCTACATGCTCACGAAGTTGATTGATTCCTTCTACAGCAAATTGTCCACGCTTGCTTCCTTCAAAACCAAACGGACGTGTTACGACACCAACTGTAAGAGCACCTAAATCTTTGGCGATACGAGCAATTACAGGAGCAGCTCCAGTTCCAGAGCCTCCTCCCATACCAGCAGTGATGAAGACCATATCTGCACCACTGATAGCTTCCGTCAGTGTTTCTTCGCTTTCTTCAGCAGCTTTACGACCAACCTCAGGTTGACCTCCAGCACCTAAACCTCGGGTCAATTTAGGACCCAACTGAATAACAGTCTCAGCTTTGGTACTGCTCAAGGCTTGCACATCTGTATTTGCTGCGATAAATTCTACGCCTGTAACACCTTCGTCGACCATACGGTTGATGGCATTGCCACCGCCTCCACCGACACCAATTACTTTAATCACTGCTCCTTGGGCAGCAGCTGTATCAAATGAAAATGTCATAATTTATTTTTTCCTCTTTATTCGTCAAACATGCTTCCGATCAAGCCACGGAAACGATCTGCTAATTTCGGTTTATTTTGTGAAGTCTGTTGAAAATCTGCAACTTGTTCTGCAGGAGCTACAGGTTCTACTTCTGGAGTAGGAGCTGGTTGAACAGTAGTTGATTGAACAAACTGAGCTGTTTTCTGAATCATTCCCCCAAAACTGAGTGGTTGTTGGAACAATCCCTCATCACCCTTGACTGCTCGTTGAGCCAAGAGATGCACTTCTGTCAATTGTCCCGCGAATTCTGACAGACTAATCACATGCGCAAAGGCCGGATTACGAATTCCAACTTGGTTTGGAACATAGAGTTTCACACGAACACCAAAAACTTCTTGAGCAAGCTCCACAATACCCGGTAAAATAGCCGTTCCACCAATCAAAACAATACCACCAGGAAGATCCAACAAATGTCTTCTGTCCAAGTCTTGTTTGACCTGTTCAAAAATATGCTTAATTCGTGCAGAAATAATCTCTGACAAGTAATTTTCTGTTACTTCAACAGGTTCTACTTCCCCAATCACTTCGACTTGGAATGTTTCTTTACTTGCGAGAGGAGGATAAGCCTCTCCATAGTTTAATTTCAAACCTTCGGCTAGTTTCTGTGATGTCTTCAAGACTTTAGAGATATCCTTAGTTACGTAATCTCCGCCTTCTTGGAGAATATTGGTAAACTGGAGTTCTTGGTTGCGGATTGTAGCAACAGTTGTTTGTCCTGCTCCCATATCAATCACTGTAGCACCAAATTCACGTTCACCTTCATTCAAAATCGATTGAACCATTGCTAGTGGTGAAATAATAATATTTTCAACCTGAACACCTGCACGTTCAACTGTCTTACGTAGGTTATGTAAAATAGTGCGAGGGCCTGTATAAAGTAAACCACGCATTTCAAGACGAACACCCATCATGCCACGCGGGTCACGAATACCTTGGAAACCATCTACGATAAATTCTTCTGGAATAAAAGTAATGACTTCACGATCTGGTGTCATACTCTTTGTCAAAGCTGATTTGACAACATTTTCGACATCTTGGTCTGTAATTTCTTTTGTATCAGATGTTACTGGAATCATTCCTTGAGTTGGTTCTACCTGTAATAGATTAGCTGGTAAACCAACATTCACTGATTTAATTGAAATGCCTGCTTTTTCTTCCGCTTGGGAAATTGCTGATTTGATAGCAGTTGCTGCTGCATCAATATCAACAATAATTCCATCCTTTACACCTTTACTTTTGGCATTACTCACACCAATTACATTTAATTCACCATTTCTCTGCTCAGCTACAAGCACCTTGACAGAGCTTGTTCCAATATCTAGACCTGTAAAAAAGCCTTCTCTAGCCATTACATCGCATCCTCTCTATCTTCCAAGTTTCTAACTTCGTAATATTCAATAGCTAAACGTAGGCATAGCTATTCACAGAATATTATAACACAAAAAATCTCATCGTGCTCAGTTTTTTCCTAAATTTACCAGCCAATTTTTTAGTTTTTCTGTTCAGAAATTCATTCACTGTAAACTTTGTCAACAATCTGTCTATTGTACAAAAAAGAAAGCTCATTTCTAAGCTTTCTTTGCAATCATTTTTTCTGCTTCTTGTGCTAAAAATAGTTCCAAAATTTTCTTTGTCAACGTAATCGCCGCTGACAAGGCCAGAGAAACGATTAAATAATTAGCTACTAAGCCGTGGTCTCCAACCAATGGCGGTTTGGTCAAGAATCCGTAATCTCCACCTGTTACCAAATTGACCACAAAAATTAAGGCATTTAATGCAAAGGTCATGAGAAAAATTCTTTTCACATCTAGCATTCTCGCATCGTACTGTCTCAAGAGATAAACCAGTGAGTTCCCCAAGAGAGCTAAGTGCCCAAAGATAAAGGACAAAATGGCAATATGTGGGAAAGGATAGGGATCTGGCACTGGATAAACAAAGGCAGCTAATGTCCCAAATGTTCCTAGTAATGCAAAATACTGCCTATATTTAGACTGACCAGGAAGTAAGAGCACCACAAACATAGCCATACGGCAATGGTAAAAAGGTAAGCTTTCTGACAGCGGCATATGGTTGACACCATACCAACCATAAAGTAGGATCAACTGAACAGCCTGCAAAATTTGGAAAAATCGTTGGTAAGCCTTCTTTTCACGATAGCGATAGGCTGTATAAAAAGTTAAGGCTAAGAGCGTAAATAGGCTAACATACCAAAAAATGTCAAATTTGGGTGGCTCTGTTGCTTGGGTAGTAAAGAAAATATCCCATAAATTCATCTAGTCTTCCTCATGATTCAAAATTTTCCTGCACATTATTATACCATGCTATTTGTCAAAAATGGATTTAGAAATACGATAATCATCTTCTTAGTCAAGATATTGCTCCCTCTGATCTTGATAAACCTGCCAAAGAATCTCTATTTGCTCTTTGGTAATGCGTTTTTCAGATAAGTTCGGCAGTTGGTCAATGGCAAAAAATTGAAGGTCAGCAATTTCTTGATTTTCTTGGAATTGTCCATCAAGAAGCTTACATTCAAAAACAAACTTTGCATACTGTTTGCTCTGTAGTTGGAAACGATTGGTATCAAAAACAGCTAGCAGTCTTTCAACTTTAGCTTCAAAGCCAGTTTCTTCTTCAATTTCCTTGAGAATATTTTCTGTTGGAGAATAACCAACCTCACCAAAGCCACCTGGCAAAGCCCAATCATTCTCTCCTTGTCCCCTAACCAGACAAATCTTTTCGTCCTCAATAATCCAAGCACGGACGTCCATTAACGGAGTTGCATAAGCGGAAGTTGGCTTCAAAACTTCTGCCACTTCTTCGGCATCAAGGTCTGATGCTTGATTCAACATTTCAGATAACAGACTTCGCAAGTCTTCATAGCGCTCACGGTCAAAAGGATCTTTTGTAAAGGTTAAGCCAGTATCTGTAAGGGCAATCATTCTTTGCAGATACTTAACAAAATCACTTGTCTTCATTTTCTAAACATTCTACCAGCTTGGCTAAATTCATAGAATTGGAGCCCTTGAGCAAGATTTGATCATTAGCTCCTAGACTTTCCTTGACCTGCTTAACTAGGTCTTCAAATTGGTCTTGGTTTTCTGTTTTCTTGAAGTAGTAAACGTGGCCGATTGGGAACATTTGACTAGCCAATTGGGCTAATTCAGCAATGTCTTCTCCATAGAAAATCACGGTATCCAGCACATCTGGCGAAAGACTCAAAATCATCTGGTTATGAAGTTGAACAGACTGGTCACCAAGTTCCTTCATATCCGCCAAGACAGCGATTTTTTTGCCACCTTCATTGGCTGGAATAGCAGAGAAAGTCTCTAAAATCAGCTTCATAGCAGTTGGATTGGCATTGTAAACATCTGATAGGATGTCTGCTCCATTGGCTGCTTTCTTCCATTCGGTACGGTTACGCGTCAATTCAAGATTTTGGAAGGCCTGACGAATTTGTTCCTCAGTCACTCCTTCTTGCAAGGCAACATAGGATGCAATCATAGCATTGGTAGCATTGTACTTACCAGTCACTGGCAAATCGAGGGCTTTCTCCAAGAAATTGGCCTTAAAGGTCAAGCTATCCTTACGCTCAACCAAGTCTGTGATTTCCAGCTCTGCTCCTTGCCCAAAACGGACCACCTTTTTATCAGTTGGCAAGTAGTCCTCTACAATAGGGTCAGCTGGCGCCAAGAGCAAGGAACCAGGTCCCATCCCGTCTGCAATTTGCATTTTTCCTTTAGCAATTTCAGAACGGTCTTTGAAAAAAGCCAAATGGGCTTCTCCAACCAAGGTCACGATGGCTGTTTTTGGACGAGCCAATTCTGACAAGAGATGAATATCGCCCAAGTGATCCTGCCCCATCTCCAAGACCAACTTTTCTGTTCCTTCAGGCATATGGAGAACTGTGTAGGGAAGACCAATCTCGTTGTTGTAGTTTCCTTGTGTTTTGTAGGTTTTGTAGGTTGTCGATAGCAAATGCGCCAACATATCCTTGGTCGTCGTCTTACCATTTGAACCTGTAACTGCAAAGACATCAACAGCCGTTTTCTCAAGATAGTAGGCAGCTAGTTGTTGAAAGGCAGTCAAAACATCATCAACTAGAATGTAGGGATGATTTACAAGCTCTTTCTCAGACAGGGTTACAGCAGCACCATTTTCAAAGGCTGTTTCGATAAAGTCATGGCCATCACGCGCACCTTTGAGGGGCACAAACAAGTCCCCTTCCTCAATCAAACGACTGTCAAACTCAGCCTTCTCTAACTGGGTATCCTCAAAGATGCTGATATCATTTTTAGCTCCTACAACTTGGGCCACTTCATGAATTGTTAATTTCATTTCTACTCCTTTAAAAAGGGTTGAAGTCCGAGAACTCTAGTCACCTTGCAGTGATGGTTCTGGCTCCTACCCCTTCTTTCATTTTTATAGCAAATGCGCTTCGCGCTTGTCAAAACTTTCTTTGGCAAGGTCAATCAAACGCTCGATTAGATCTGGGTAGCTGATTCCCATATTGTCCCAAAGTAATGGATACATTGACCACTGGGTGAAACCTGGCATGGTATTAAGCTCGTTGAGGAAAATCTCTCCCTTATCTGTATAGAAGAAATCACAACGAGATAGACCTAAACCACCAATCGCACGGAAGGCAGTTTCTGCATTTCGACGCATGACAGCTACCACATCATTACTGATTTTGGCTGGGATGTCCATAGTAATCTTGTTATCAATATACTTGGCATCGTAGTCATAAAAGGCAACATCCTTGACTACTTCTCCTGGTAGCGTACTCTTGACATCGTAGTTGCCCAGTAGACCAACCTCGATTTCACGGGCATTCACCCCTTGCTCTACCAAGACACGACTGTCATATCGGAAGGCAAGTTCCAAAGCTTGGCGGAGTTCTTCTTGATTTTCAGACTTAGAAATACCGACACTTGAACCCATGTTTGACGGCTTAGTGAAGACTGGATAAGTCAATTTTTCTTCCATTTCAGCGATTTTAGCAGTCACATCATCCCCTTCAACGATAGCCACATAAGGAACTTGGGCAATACCAGCAGATTCCAGAACACGCTTGGTCGTGATTTTATCCATGGCAAGACTAGATGACAAGATATTACAGCCGACATAAGGCATTTTCAAAACTTCAAGGAATCCTTGAACAGAGCCATCTTCTCCCATCGGACCGTGAAGAACTGGAAAGACAACTGCCCCTTCTTCGTAGATGGCACTTGGTACAACTTTCTTATCCCAATCAATGGTCGCATTGGTCATGAGACGGTCCTCTTGACCTGGAGTCTGACTAAATTCCTGCGTTTTGATAAAGTCACCTGACTGACTGATAAAGAAAGTCTTAACTGTGAAACGGTCGTAATTGACCGCACGCATGACACTTTCCGCTGAAAGGACAGAGACTTCGCGTTCCGCACTCCGTCCACCATATAAAAGAATAATCGTTTGTTTCATATTATTTGTCCTAATTCTACTAGAATACTCGCTCTTTAGTATATCATATTTGCTTGTTTTTTTAAAACTTGAACCTGATCCTAGTCATCACACTGTACAAAAAGAGGCCGATATGAACGATTTTCAGCCTCCTTGATTTTTTATAAATGAATGGAGTTCGTAAATTTGTCTACACTTACAACTCTGTTCGATTTTCAATAGCCCGTAATAGGGTCACTTCATCCGCATACTCGATATCTGCTCCCACAGCGAGACCTCGTGCCAGGCGCGTAACCTTGATCCCAGCTGGCTTAAGTAAACGGGAAAGATACATGGAAGTCGCTTCCCCATCTGCTGTGGCATTGGTTGCTACGATTACTTCTGAAACCTCACTATCCATCAGACGAGTCATGAGACTCTTGAGATTGATATCGTCTGGACTGATACCATTCATAGGGGAAATGAGGCCATGCAGGACATGATAGAGTCCATGGTATTCTTGGATATTTTCCATGGCCGCCACATCACGACTATCCTCTAGCACCAAAATCGTTGTCTGGTCACGAGTCGGATCGGTACAGATAGAACAAGGATCGTCGTCTGTCAAACGTCCACAAATAGAACAGTAGGTCAATTCTCTCTTAGCAGAAAGGAGATTTTTTGCAAATTCATTGACATCGTCATCAGACATCCCAATCGTATAAAAGGCCAGACGCGTAGCCGTCTTAATCCCGATACCTGGTAACTTGGAATAACTGTCAATCAGCTTGGCAATGGGTGTTGGATAAAGCATAAATTCCTTTCTAGTTCATTGGATGGTATTTTTGATACAGATTGATAATGTCACGCGCAATAGACGGTCCCACACCATTTGTTAGATTGGTATTATGAGGAAAGACCACTGCAACAGCGATTTGAGGATTATCAGATGGAGCATAAGCCACCGCATTGGTATTGGTTGCTTGCTGTCCATCTGCTACATAGCTTTCGGCTGTACCCGTTTTTCCGCTAATGGATACCAAGGCACCATTTGAAAAGGCACGTCCAGTTGTCAATCCGCTAGTCCCATGAGCAACCTGATAAAAACCTTGGTGCAAGACACTCATATCGGAGTCGGATATATTGACTTTATTCATCTCTGTCGGTTGCAGTTGCTGAATCAAGTCGCCCAGTCCTCCCTTATCATTATTACCATAAATGCCTTCAACAATACGAGGAGCCACACGAACACCATCATTTGCAATAGTTGCCACATACTGAGCCAATTGCATCGGCGTATAGTTATCAAACTGCCCAAAGGCATTGGTAATGAAATTGGCAAAGTTATACTCTTTGGGAATAAATCCAGTAGATTCATCTGGTAGATCAATCCCGGTCGCAGACCCCAAGCCATATTCGCCAAAGGTTGAACGCAATTTCCCCATAGCAGACTCTAGATTGCTGGTGCCGACAAACATATTTGGTTGATAGGTTTGCCCCATAATGCCTAAGGCCGTCTGGACCATATAGGCATTAGAAGAATACTCCAAGGCTTCCACTGCTGTAATCGGGAATGAACCGTAAGCCTGTTTATACCAAGAATTAATTGGAGCTGAACCTTGGAAGACAATCGGTTGGTCTGTCAAGGTCTGGTTCCCTGACAAGACTCCATTTTCCCAACCTGAGCTGATAGTCGCGGCTTTAACGACCGAACCTGGGACAAAGACATTGGTTACCGTTCCCAAGGAATCAGGCGTTAACTCTCCCGTTTTCAAGTCATGTTTGAGCCCTGACATAGACAAAACAGCACCTGTTTTTGGGTTAAGGGCGACTGCATACACGCCTTCAGAATACTTGGCCCCACCATTTCCCAACTCTGAATTGAAATAACTTTTCAGCAAAGCATCCACACTATCTTGGAAAGCCAAATCAATGGTCAGTTTAATATTATTCCCTTTAGTACCAGCTTCGATATTTTCGATACTTTCCATGTTACCGTACTTATCTAGATGAATTTCTTTCACCGAGCGTTTTCCTTGTAAGGTTTCCTCGTATTGTTTTTCTAGATAAGAGGTCCCAACACGGTCATTTAGAGAATAACCTTTTTTAAGATAAGCATCTGCTTCTTCCGCTGGGAGACCAGCTTTTTCACTCGACACACTACCAATTATAGAGGAAAGGGAAGTTTCTAAAACTTTTCTTTCCCAAGAAGTAGAAATACTGATACCAGGTAATTTCTTGGAAGCGGAGGCAATCAGAGCAATCTGGGTATCTGTCAAAGAATCCGTCACAATGCTTCCTGTCGCAAAGTTTCCAACAGCATTTAACTGACTAAAAAGATAGACTTCTTTCTTTTCATCCTCTGTATAGTTTAGTTGACTCGTTTGGACACTATCGACCGCATTGTTATACAGTTCTGATTCGGACAAACGATTGCCATCTGAATCCAAGCGCTTCTCACTTGGGAGAGCCTCCACTGTTTTTTTATAGATTTCAGGATCAGCTAAATAGTAATCTGCTAGCTGGCGTTCTGTTAAATTCGGCGAAGTGATGCTCACATATCCCAATAACTGACTAGCGATTTCTTTCAGATCTTTAGCCGTCATTTTATTACTACGCGTAAAGGAAACAACCTGCTTTAACGTATTTTCTACCAAAGGTTTTCCACTAGCATCATAAATTTCCCCACGGGCAGAACTAGTTGTGACCTTAGTCTGACTAGCTGAGGCTAGCTTTTTTTCGTAAAAATCCTTGTTCAAAACTTGCATATACAACAAACGACCAATAATGGTCATAAAGAGTAAAATGACGATTGAAAACAATAAATTAAGCCGAATCGGAATCGAATGGCTGTTAAATTTTCTCATACAAATCAGTCTCATTTCTAATAAAAATCTTACTATCCATTTTACCATACTTTGAGAATAAAATTGTAGAAAAGAAGGAAGCTTTTTCTTTTTCTTTTCCAATAGGTAATACGTTTTTACTTAGTCATACCTATATTATATGTTATAATGGTTGTAAGACTAGCCTTCTTCCTATATGACTCATTTAAAGGAGCCTTACCTATGGACAAATCAGATATCGCAACCCTCATTGATTCGCACTTTGAAGAAATGACAGACTTGGAGCAAGAAATCGCTCGCTATTTCTTGCAAGCTGAAACTATTGCAGATGATTTATCTTCTCAACAAGTCACCCAGAAATTACATATCTCCCAAGCTGCACTGACCCGTTTTTCTAAAAAGTGTGGTTTTACAGGTTATCGAGAATTTATTTTCCAATACCAACATCAATCAAAAAAACAGGACACTCATTCTCACAAACATAGTCCCTTAACCAAGCGAGTCCTCAGAAGCTATAGTAACATGAGGGAACAAACGCAGGATTTGATTGACGAAGCACAACTAGAACGAATTGCCCAGCTAATCGAAGATGCTGAGCGTGTCTACTTCTTCGGAACAGGGAGTTCTGGCCTTGTAGCCCGTGAAATGAAATTGCGCTTCATGCGTCTAGGTGTAGTCTGCGAAGCTTTGACAGACCAAGACGGCTTTGCTTGGACAACTAGTATTATGGATGAGAATTGTCTGGTACTGGGTTTCTCACTTTCTGGCTCAACTCCTTCTATTTTAGACAGTTTATTAGACGCTAAAGAGATGGGCGCAAAAACTGTTCTCTTTACAAGTGTTCCCAATAAGGATAGTCAGCCCTACACAGAGACCGTTCTTGTTGCCACTCACAGCCAACCTTCCTACATTCAACGGATATCCGCTCAACTTCCTATGCTCTTCTTTATCGATTTGATTTATGCCTACTTTTTGGAAATCAATCGAGAAAGCAAGGAGAAAATATTTAACAGCTATTGGGAAAATAAAAAACTCAACGGCTATCGTAGACAAAAACGTGTAAGAAAATCCTAGTTTGGCTCAGCCAAACTAGGATTGTTTTGTCTTGAAATGATAGTAGGCACCCAACATACCTGCTGTATTTTGGTGATGAGCAAATTCTAATCGTGTTTTTTCAGCTAGGCTTGGTACTAAGGCTGCCTTCAAGGCTGTGCGGATTTTCGGTTTGAGGATTGCCTCTTGACCCATAATTCCGCCACCTAGAATAACTACTTCTGGATTAGCAACATAGCAGATATTAGCTAATCCTTTTCCAAGGTAGTCTACCATGCGGTCAATACCTTCCATACAAAGCTTGTTGCCTTCAGTAGCTTCTTTGAAAATTCTACGACCATTCCAGTGTTCCACTTCCTCACCATGAGCCTTAGCTACATACTCCACCAAAGCTGTGGTAGAAGCGAGATCCTGAAAAGCTCCATCCTGCATATGCATATAACCTACTTCACAGGCCGAATTACTAAAACCATGGAAGACTTTCCCATCCATAATCAAGCAACCACCAATACCTGTTCCAATAGTCAAGCAAAGAGTAACACTCGCTCCCTTACCTGAACCAGATACTGCCTCAGCAAGACCTGCACAGTTGACATCATTTTCAATCTCACAAGGAATATTAAAACTAGTCTCGATTTCCTTTTTGAACTTGGTCCCTGCGTAGTTAGGGATTTGAGGTCCAGCATAGAAAATCTCACCCTTATCAGGATCCACCATTCCTGCAGAAGAAATAGCAACACCTGCTACTGGGCCTTTTTCTAAACAGCTGGCTACAATATCTTTGGTCTTTTGTAAGATATGAGGTCCACCCTGATGCGCCTCTGTTGGCATTTCATGCGATTCAACAAGTTGACCTTCTTGGTCAATCAAACCATATTTGATGTTGGTTCCACCGATATCAATTGCAACGTAGTGTGTCATAAATACCTCCTTATGGATTAGAGGAAGCGCTCCTTGGTTTCACGAATCAAGGCTGCAGCTGCTTCTACAACTGGGCGATCTTCTTCAGTCACTGGTGTCAATGGTGAACGAACAGAACCAATATTCAATCCTTCATTGATCTTCAAGACTTCCTTAATCACACCATACATATTTCCATGTGCAGCAGTGAGTTTACCAATGATAGCGTTGATAGCGTATTGTAATTCACGCGCTGTTTCTAAATCTTTATCCGCAATCAACTGATTGAGTTTCAAGAAAAGTTCTGGCATAGCACCATAAGTACCACCGATACCAGCCTTAGCACCCATGAGGCGACCACCTAGGAACTGTTCATCAGGACCATTAAAGACGATATGGTCTTCTCCACCAAGGCTCACAAAAGTTTGGATATCTTGAACTGGCATAGAAGAGTTCTTAACACCGATAACACGAGGATTTTTCAACATTTCTGTGTAAAGACTTGGAGTCAAAGCAACCCCTGCCAATTGAGGAATATTATAAATCACGTAGTCTGTGTTTGGAGCTGCAGAACTAATATCGTTCCAGTATTTGGCAACTGAGTATTCTGGTAAGCGGAAGTAAATTGGTGGAATCGTTGCAATGGCATCTACACCCAAGCTTTCTGCATGGCGAGCTAGTTCCATACTATCTTTAGTATTATTGCAAGCAACGTGGGCGATAATAGTCAATTTACCTTTGGCAACTGCCATGACTTCTTCCAAGATTAATTTGCGGTCTTCAACGCTTTGGTAGATACATTCACCAGAAGAACCATTGACATAAAGACCTTGAACACCTTTATCAATGAAGTATTGAACCAAGGCACGTGTACGCTCTGGACTTACTTCTCCTTGTTCATCATAACATGCGTAGAAGGCTGGAATGACACCTTCGTATTTTTTTAAATCTGACATAGATTTTCTCCTATTATTTTTATTTTCTGCTAAAGCAGATTCTTTCTTTACTTCTTTAGTATACACTTTACTGAAAAGGCTTTCAATATCTTGTAGTCACTTAGATTTTAGTTTCTCGCTTATAGAATAGCGTTTGAAGCGTTTGAAAGTAGTTTCAGAAATAATTGCAACCCTTACTCATACTTAGCAAATAGCTTTTCCATCACTCCTACTTGTAAAAAAGCAAGAAGTCCAAAACCAAAGAGAATAAAAGCTGATCCTCCCAATAGAAGGGTAAAGGCTGATAGATATAGAATCATCAAAATCAAAAAGATAATTACGATCATCAAGATAAACCAAGGAGCGTTAAAACTAGCCAACATCAATCCTTTTTGAAGAATTTCTTTCCAAGATAGGTCATAACGTGCCGCGATAGGGTAACTAGCCAACATCACAATGGTAAGGAAAATCAGAATGCCTAGACAAATAGCTTTCACTAATTGGAAGGGCAGAGCTGTTTGACCCCAGAAAAGATAGAGATCTGAAAGAGCTAGAAATACAATTCCTAATTCTAACATCCCCAACTGGAAACCTAGTTTCAGATTTTGCCTAAAAACTCTTAGATAGGTTCTAAAAACTGGAACACGTCTACTTTGCTTGATTTCAAACATTGTCTGATAGAGACTAATTTTGGCTACTCCAATCGTTACAACTGGTAAACAAGTTACTACAAAGAGAAGATTGACTGTTACAATATCTAAAACCTTCTCACTAATTCGCATTAGAAAATTATCTGTATCAAATGCAGCTTTGATGAGACCTCTTCCTTTTTGTGACATGTTTGCTCCCCCTATAATTTAATTTATATCACTTGCTAAATCACTCCGATTTATCAATTGATAAGATTCAACTTTTAAACTCAATTTTCAAAAGTGTTCAATAATACTCAATGAAAATCAAAGAGCAAACTAGGAAGCTAGCCGCAGGTTGCTCAAAGCACTACTTTGAGGTTGTAGATAAGACTGACGAAGTCAGTCACATATATATTCCAAGGCGAAGCTGACGCGGTTTGAATTTGATTTTCGAAGAGTATAAGATAGTCATCAGCTATCTCTGCTGATCATTCTAATCAATTAAAATTTTAAACAAATACTTGCGAACTTGATCTTCCATACCTGCATAACCATTTGGTTGATGTGGCTCTCCTGGGAAGAAAACTGCAAAATTGTGATAACCCAACAAGAGTGGGTATTTTTCATGACAATGGACAAAGCCAATGTCACTTGTTTCGTCAAATGCTACTGCTTCATCTTTGATACGTGAACCGTAGCTAGAATATTCATGGCCTTCTACCAACAAATGCAGGTCAGCATAGTTCTTGTGATGTTCAAATTGATCATTTTCAACTTTATTTAGGACATTTTCTTGAACAACTAGAAAGACCTTATCCCCATCAATATCATATTTTCCTAATTCGAACGAATCTTTACGATGTTCATAAAGATAATCAATTGCTTTGTCAAGATTTGTATGAATCCCTTTATAAAAGCTAATATTTTTTAAATCGTCAAAAATCATTATTTTCTCCTTTAAAAATCGTCATTAAGCGATTAAAACTAACACCTCCAACAGTGTCATTCACTGTCGGAGGTTTTTAGATCATGCTAGCAATAGCAAATTGATACTGTAAAAGAAATCGTTTCTTATCCTTTAACAGCTCCCATAGTAATACCTTGTGTGAAGGATTTTTGGAAGACTAGGAAGACTGTTACGATTGGCACAGCAGCAAGAGCTGCACCTGCCATGATCAAACCATAGTTGGTTGCCATTTCAGCCTGCATAGTCGCAACACCGAGTGAAATGGTCAAATTATTACGTGAAGTCAACATTACCAACTGCATGAAGTAGTCGTTCCATGTATTAATGAAGGTAAAGATTGCAAGGGCTGCAAATCCTGGTTTCACAATTGGGAAGGCTACGCTCCAGAAGGTACGAATCTCACCACAACCGTCGATTTTAGCTGATTCAAGCAATTCTGTTGGGATGTTTTCACTGAACTGTTTCATGAGGAAGACCCCGAATGGCCATCCAATCAAAGGCAAGATAACTGCCCAGAGAGTATCGTGAATTCCCATGAAGTTGACGATACGTACCAATGGTACAAGGACAACTTGTTTTGGAAGTGCCATGGCAGCGATGAAGATAGCAAAGAGAATACGCTGACCATAGAAACGTTTTTTAGCCAATACATAACCTGCTAGAGATGAGGTCGCACAGACTAAGAACATGGTTACCAATGAGATAAACACAGAGTTCCACATCCACTGCATAGCAGGGTTTTGCACCATGAGTTGTTGGAAGTTTTCCATGGTTGGCATTTTAGGGAACCATTGTGGCGGAATCATAATGGTATCAGGCTGTGATTTGAAAGCACCTGTCAAAATCCAGTAGAATGGAAAGATGAACAGCACAGTCAACAAGAGCAAAATGATTGTTGAAATAACAGTAAAGGCTGTTAATGGTTTCTTTTGTGTAGATTGCATAGCTGTCTCCTTTCTTTAGTATTCTACGTCGTTTCCGAGTGCTTTAAATTGAACAAAGCTTACGATAGCGATCATCACTGCCAAGAAGACGCCAATTGTATTGGCATAACCATATTCTGTCAATTGGAATGCTTTTTCGTAAAGGTAATACATAAGTGTACTTGTTGAGTAGTTTGGACCACCTGAAGTCAAAAGCTGAATCAAGGCGAAAACTTGGAATGAGTTGATTGTTGTGATGATTGCGATATAAAGAGTTGTTGGAAGAAGGCTTGGCCATTTAATCTTCCAGAAAACTTGAAATTCAGTTGCACCGTCTACACGAGCCGCTTCAACCAGTGAATTGTCAATATTCCCCATAGCAGCTATGTATAGGATGATTGGTTGACCAACTGAAGTTGTCAAGAGGATAATCATAATTGCCAGTAATGCCCAGTGTTTATCTCCCAACCAAGAAATATTCTGGCTGATGATATGACTTGATTTAAGGACAAAGTTTAGAATCCCTGATAGTGGGTCATAAATCCATTTCCAAACAACTGTTACGGCAACACTACCTGTTACAACAGGAAGGAAGAAGACGAAACGGTAGAAAGATCTGGCAATAGCATTTTGATGGTAGGTTTGCGACGCCACAAAGAGCGAAAAGAGAACAACAATCGGTACAGATCCAACAACCAAAATAACTGTGTTAATCAAAGACTTCATAAAGACAGGGTCTTTAAACATACGAATGTAGTTGTCCAAACCCACAAACTCAAATTTAGTCATTGAATAGTTAAAGAAACTTGTAATGAATCCCATAATCATAGGAACCAATACAAAGATGACAAAGAAGAATAATACTGGTGCTAAGAAAGCGTAGGAAATCACTGTTTCCCGCATACGAATTTTATTGACTTTCACAGTCGGCACCTCTCTTTCACAAATAGAATATTTTGGATTTTCTTGAACTGTTTTAAAATCAAAATGAAATTTTTTAAGATTCTCTTATGTAAGAACTTCATTTTAATTTCGTGACAGTTCCTGATATTTCAAATAAAATCCTCCCTTTTCTTACATAGATTATGCACAGGGAAAAGGGAGGAGTCAATCTGATTCAGTGCTTATTGTTTTGTAGCTTTTTTGATAGTTTCGTTAGCTTTTTCAGTGAAAGCTTTCAAAGCATCAGCTGGTTTTTGATCGCCATTTGAAACTGATTGCAACATTGGGAACCATAGAGTTCTCATTTCTGCAAAACCATCAATTGTATTGTAGTATGGTGAGTAGTACTTAGTCCAAGCACCGATTGTTTCCATACGTTTGTCATCATAGAGTTTACCAAATGATGTACGAACTGGGAAGGCACCTGTACGAACAACATCTTTTGGACCCCATTCTTTGTCATCCGCGATGAATTGAACGAATTTCTTAGATGCTGCAACTTTCTTGTCGTCCTTGTTGTTGAATACTGCAAATCCGTTTACAAGGTATTCAAGAGCTGGTTTACCTGAATCTGATGGGAATGGTACTTCTAGCACTTCTACTTTACTTGCTTCCAAGAGTTTAGCTTGGATACCGTTTTGAGCTGGCGCCCAAAGGATTGTGTAAGATGTTTGACCATTCGCAAAGTTTTGGATATCTGCCCCACCGTCAAATTGTGAACCATTGTTCAACAAACCATCTTTGATCCAGCTAGCTGCTTTTTCAAGACCTTTGACGAATTTAGGATCATCAGTTGTATATTTTGTTACATCTTTGTCTGTTACAGAAGCTCCATAAAGATTAGAGATGAAGGCACGTGTTCCTTGGTCTCCCCCTTGACCAGAACTGAACAATGAACCTGGTGTATACCCTTTATCTTTAAGCGCTTTCAATACTTTTTCAAAGTCGTCTGTTGTCCAACCTTCTTTTACAAGGTTCGCAACTCCAGCTTCTTCCAACATTTTCTTGTTCATAGCCATGTAGAATGGTGCTGAACTGATTGGATACATATAAGCTTTATCGCCAGCTTTACTTGCTTTTACAATATTTTCATTGTTAACATCTTTAACAAAGTCGTCTGTAAAGAGGTCGTTCAAGTCAGCCAATTTCCCATTTTTACCGTATTGGATGATACGTCCTGGTGCGTCAAAGAGGACGTCTGGCGCTGTACCTGCTTCGATAGCTGTAGTGATTTTTTCTGGACCTGACTTAAAGTCGATAGTTTCCAATTTCACTTTAACATCTGGGTTTGCTTTTTCAAAGGCTGCGATGATAGATTTTTCATAAGTTCCAACACCGTCACTAGTTTTTTCTTGAGTGAAGACTGGGAATGCCCACCAAGTAATTTCTGTTTTTCCGCTATCGCTACCAGATTTTGCAGCATCTTTACTTCCACCAGAATTTCCACAAGCTGCAAGACCAAGAACTGCAGCACCCGCAAGTACTGTACAAGCTAGTTTTCTAAATTTCATTTGTATTCTCCTATTTTTTAATTAGCGTATCCATATGGGATAATGAGTAAGTTTGCATCTGTATACGTTTTCATTTTATCCGACGCTTCCACCACTCTCCTCTGTTTTGAGATTGTGTTATTTAAGACCCGCAACAAAGCGTTCTGTAATCTCTTTTGGTCTAGTAATAGCGCCACCAACAACAATACCTCGTACTCCATATCCTAGGATTTGTTTGGCTTGTTCTGGTGTATGAATTTTCCCTTCAGCGATAACATCTACACCCGCATCACAGAGCTTCTTGATTAGTTCAAAATCTGGACCGTCTACCTTTGGACTGTAAGATGTGTAGCCTGATAAGGTTGTTCCAACGAAGTCAATTCCTGCTTCTACGGCTGCTAACCCTTCTTCGAAGGTACTAGTATCAGCCATCAAGAGCTGGTTAGGATATTTTTCCTTAACCTGACGGATAAACTCCTGAATCTCTAAACCATCGTAGCGTTCGCGTTTAGTACAGTCTAGAGCAATCACTTCAATATCTAGTTCTGCTAGTTCATCAACTTCTTTCATAGTAGCAGTGATGAAGGGTTCTTGAGGTGGATAATCTCGTTTGATAATCCCGATAATTGGAAGTTTTGTAACCTCCTTTATTTCTTTGATATCACGAACACTATTGGCTCGGATACCGACTGCTCCACCTTGCTCAGCCGCTTTGACCAGCAAGGGGATGACTCCTCCCGCTTCTGTATAAAGCGGTTCGTGAGGAAGGGCCTGACAAGAAACAATGATTCCATCTTTAATTTGATTAATCAAGGCTTCTTTAGTAATCTGTGGCATCCTTTTTCCTCCTTTTCCTTTTTTCTTATGAGACAATTATATACTATTTTTAAAGCGCTTTCAACAATTTGTCATAGAATAGATTTCAGTTTCAAAAGTATTTTATAGAACAGTGTATCTTGAAAGTAGTTTCAGCAGGGGAAATAATTCACATCTATTACTTTTATTTACCTCTCTATCTCAATTTATATCAATAAAACCAGCCTAGAATTCTAACTATCTTATTAGATTCCAGACTGGCTTATTTTATATGAACATAAAAATTCAAACAGAAACGATAAACAAAATTAACTGTCTTTTCGACTATAAGAAATCATTACTCCAAGAATCATTCCCACAAAACCAAGTAAAACTGTTGTTAGTGATTTATTCTCACCTGTTTTTGGTAACATTGACTGCTCATTATTACTTACTTTATTCTCTAATCGATTAGATTCAGAGTTTTCATTTGTAGATAACAATTTAGATGACAGTGAAAGTTCTTCAACCTTGTTATCTTCTGTAGGATTTTTAAATGGTGGATTGTCAATAGAGCGTCGGAAAGTCATCGCATAAATACTAGAATTGTTAATTTCAAAAATAATCTTTCCATCTTTTTGTTCGAATTCAATAGTGTGTAGTTTTCCTTCTGGATCTACAGCATAAACATTCTCAACGGACTGATCCATAGCAAAAGTAACAAGGACTTTTCCTTCAGGTTTAACATATCTGCCATTTACATCCTTCAATTTGATATCAAACGCTTTGTAGTTTAATGAACTTAAATCACTAACTTGAACTTCTTGAATTTGAATACCTATCACATTTTTCAATACTTCTTCTGAAGCTTGAATTTGAACACTTCCTGTTTCATTTTTTAAAATACGTTGTAAACTAGCAATTTCTGTGATAACGTGCTTAGTTTCTGCTTCATCCTTACTGTCTTTATTATTTACTTGTTTATCAGTAGATTTCACTACTGAACTTCCTTCTCCTGAGGTTGATAATGGACCCATATATTCTGGAATTTCTAGTATCGGAGATTCACCTCCATTCACGCCACCTGTGAAAGCTGGAAGGTGGTGGACATCAGCATCCGCACCATTAACTCCGCCTCTAAAATCTGGCTTATCTATTGTAGGAGCTGGAAAGTCCCCTAATGTGGATAGAACACCGCTATACTCTGGAACTTCTGCAACAAGTGAGTCGCCTCCATTCACGCCACCTGTAAACTCTGGCTTAGCGACTGTAGGAGCTGGAAAGTCCCCTAATGTGGATAGAACACCGCTATACTCTGGAACTTCTGCAACAAGTGAGTCGCCTCCATTCACGCCACCTGTAAACTCTGGCTTAGCGACTGTAGGAGCTGGAGAATTACCTAATGTGGAGAGAACACCGCTATACTCTGGAACTTCTGTAACAAGTGAGTCGCCTCCATTCACGCCACCTGTAAACTCTGGCTTAGCGACTGTAGGAGCTGGAGAATCTCCTAATGTGGATATAATACCACTATACTCTGGAACCTCTGTAACAAGTGAGTCGCCCCCATTCACGCCACCTTTAAACTCTGGCTTAGCGACTGTAGGAGCTGGAGAATCTCCTAATGTGGATATAATACCGCTATACTCTGGAACTTCTGCAACAAGTGAGTCGCCTCCGTTAACTCCGCCTGTAAAGTCTGGCTTAGCTACTGTAGGAGCTGGAGAATCTCCTAATGTAGATAGAACACCGCTATACTCTGGAACTTCTGTAACAAGTGAGTCACCTCCGTTAACTCCGCCTGTAAAGTCATGCTGTTCAACTGTTGGGGCCGATTCTTCTCCTGAGGTTGATAATACACCCATATACTCTGGGATTTCCAGTATAGGAGATTCAGTGAAAGGAACTCCACCTTTAAACTCTGGCTTATCTACTGTAGGAGCTGCAAAGTCACCAGATGTACCTAAAATACCAGAATCTTCTTTTCCACTATCTTTTTTTGGATCTAATTTCCCAGCTAAATCCTTATCCGAATCCTTCTTAGAAGGTTCCACTTCTTTATCTTCCACATAGACAGGATCTTTTGGTTGACCCTCAATATAAGAACGAACCCAATCCAGCTGCTCTTTTGATAAAACCAAACCACCACTACGGCTTCCTACAACACCATTTTGGTGAACTCCAATTAAAGCACCTTTATCATTATAAAGACCACCACCAGACGCTCCAGGTTTCGTACCTCCATAGCTAATTCCCTCTATCCCAGAACCGAAGTCTGTAGTTCCTACTACTTTGCTATCTAAAACTGGACTTAGCTTGTTATCTGGAAAACCATAGACTGAAACTGAATCCCCCTCTGCAACTTTCGAAGATTGTTTTACAACCTCTACAGGAGTTACTCCTTTTACTGCTTCTTTTAACCGAACCAAAGCTAAGTCATTTTTAAATCCAAATACTGAGTCTTTTTTATTCCAATAAACAATATCATCATCTGAAAAATTCACAGACAACCCATTCGGTAAGGTTGCTTTATACACTGTATTGGTACGACCAGATTTAGTAACTACCTCAGAACCTTTAACTGTTAAGAAATTATGAGCGACTGTTAACACCAAATTTGGTGCAATTAAAGTACCTGACCCCGACCCATCTGGCGTTTGAATGTGCGTTGTAGCATAGAAATTTTCTGAGCCATTCGGAGCTTGTAACACCTCTTTACTAGGTACAGGTAAGTTCGATTTACCACTCAAATCGACTTTACCAACTTCAGTTCTTGCAAAATCCGAAGAAGACGTTGATGGAGGAGTTACCGAATCTACTACCGCTCTTATAATTGTATCTCCTAAAGCTAACTTACTGACATAGTCATCAGACCAACTAGTATCACTTGCTAGTTTGTTAATTGGCACTCCGTTATAGGATACCACTTTAGCTGTTGGGGAAGTTGCTATTAACTGTTTGAAGTCTGGATTTTGTCTTAAATGAAAATTCAAACCACTTCCAACAGGACCTTCCTGAACAACCTTATCTGAAATCAAACGAGTTCCTTTAGTATCTTCCACTCGAAGTAGAACACGACCTTTTTCTTCACCCTTTACTAAAGTAGCACGACCTTTTTCATCGAAACTATACAAAGCACCGTCAATCTCAGACTCTACATCTTTTAAAGCTATATGATTTTCATCATAGTAGTAACGGTTTGCACCATCTATATACCAACCCTTTATACCATATTTATCAATCATAGAACGAATCCAAGCTCTGTGCTTTTCCGTAAAGATAGTACCACCGCCAATACGCTCACTCTCAGGAGCATTTGAAGTATTTGTTCCGTGCTGGTGGATACCGACTACCTCTCCCTTATCATTAAACAAAGGAGCACCTGAAAAACCTCCTAAAGCTGAGGAATGATAAGTGACTGCACCACTCTCTTTATTGATACTGCTCACAGTTGTTGAGACTGAATAAGCCTTACCATCTTTCAATCGAGCTTTATTTTCTTTACTTAAATTTGGAGTAGAAAAATCATTGGGATATCCGACCATAGTGATTTTATCACCAGTAGAAACCTCTTTATCACTCAACTCTCTTGGGGAGTCTTCTCCCCCTGTCATAGCTTCTACAGGCTTTTTAGTGACGACTACTGCTAAGTCATTACCATATTCTTTACCAAAATTCTTCTCATCATACAAATGAATAGAACCCTTTTCAAGAGCTTCCGATACCCCTGAAGTAGGTACTTTATTGCTCTTCTCCGTCTCTGAGTTCATCACCACATAACTACGAGCAGACTCCCCACCACGCAAGATCGCAGACTTATCCTCTTGGTTTTTATCATAGTAGTTATGAGCTACTGTTACCATCACATTCGGCGCTACGAATACACCACTGCCAGACGCAGTTTGTTTTCCACTTGTTCCGCTATCATAAGTGGTATAAGTCATAGCAACACCCTCTGCAGATTTACTATGAACATCCACATCGTGAATATCGCTACCGCCTTGAATGACATCAGCATAAACAACCCCGCCACCAATAACTGGTAACTCTGGTGCAGCTAAGCCAATCACCGCTGATAGTGTCAAACAACCAACCAAACCATAAGCTTTGGATTTACGAAATTTCCCTAAACCCTTTAAACATACAAACATACATTACCTCACTTTAACTTTCAAAGTTAATTTATCCAAGTATATTCTAAAAAATAAAATATTACAGTTTCCATTAGCATAACACTCTCTACTTTGATTCTTACAATAAAAATAGACATGGACTATTTTGCTACTTTACAAATGCTATTTAAGTACTGTATCTACAGGAATATCGTTTTTACAAGATATTATCCTAATGAGAAAACCATCTTATACATAAACTTATATATAAATGTTCATTTGTAGCGAAACTGTATATTTTCTTATAAATTATAACACATTTCACAGACGCTTTCCAATATCTTGAAAGAACTTATACCAAACTAGATAGAAAATGAATTGTTTTACACCAAGGTCAAGAAAAAAACTCATACTCAATGAAAATCAAAAAGCAAACTAGGAAGCTAGCCGCAGGCTGATCAAGACACTGTTTTGAGGTTTCGGATCAAGCTGACGTGGTTTGAAGAGATTTTCGAAGAGTATGAATTTCAAAGTATATATGAACTAGAATATTTGCTGACTAGACTCTATACAAAAAGAGAGCTACTAGGCTCTCTCATTCATCACTTCACATATTTAAAAGGAATCTCACTACCACATAGCCAGTTGTAGACTTGGTCATTAACAAAGACATTCATGGCTTCGTGGGCATACTCAGGCATAATGCGATAGGCCTTATCGCAGGTGAGACGGTTGTAAATCGCAAACTGGGTAATAGGATAGCAAACATCATCGTCCAAGCCCGTAATCATCTTAACATCCCCTTGAATACGATGGGCAAGATTTTTCACATCGATATAGGCAAGGGTAGCCATGATTTCCTCCTCAGTTTCATGGAATGGATCATGGAACTTGAAATAACGGAACAGTTCGTCGTAAGCCTCGCTAGTATTACCAATCTCAAGCACTCGTCTAAAGTCTGACAAGAAGGGATAGATGGCAACTGTTTTCTGAATTCGAGGATTGAGCGCTGCTGCAACTAGAGCTAGAGCCCCTCCTTGCGAGGCACCATAGCTAGAAAGACGCTTCTCATCAACCTGAGACAGACTAGCAACAATTTCAATCAACTGGTAAATATCCAGATAAACATCCTTATAGAAAAGGTGTTCCCGACCTTCCACAGCCCCACGGATGATATGTCCTTTAACTGTATTTCCTATAGGAGAACGCAAGCCGTCTTGTGAATAGCCCGACTGGCCTCGAACGTCCATGGAAACAACACCGTAACCAGCCACAGTATAGGCCAGCATGTCAGCCCAGTCCCAGCCACGTCCCATATAACCATGGAAATGGAAGATTAGCGGAACCTTCTCCTCAGTCTTTGGAAGAACGACACGCGCATAGACCTTACCTTCATTGCTTCCTTCAAATGTTAACTCATAGCACTTGACTTGAGGAATGCAGAAATCTCTTTCCTCCAACTGGTAGGCTGGAAGAGTTGAAACTTTTTTCACTTCCCCATCCCAGAAAGCATCAAAGTCTTCTGGAACCTCATCTCGCCCTCTATAAGTCTTGATTTCTTTTAACAAAGCTGGATTTTTCATAACATACTCCTTTTTGTAATCGCTACCATAACTGTAGCATATCTAGAAAAGCAATGCAAGAAAGAAGGGTAATACTCTTCAAAAATCTCTTCAAACCACGTCAATGTCGCCTTGGATTATATATGTAACTAACTTGGTCAGTCTTATCTACAACCTCAAAGCAGTGCTTTGAGCAACCTACGGCTAGTTTCCTAGTTTACTCTTTGATTTTCATTAAGTATAAATAGAAAGTGAATTTAGCTTTTCCTCCCTCAAACCTATCATCTGAAGGTAATCTTAAACTTCTAGTATTCAGTTTTACATATGATCCTTCACAGCTACTGCTACCATTTTGGCTTTTGCACGGACTTTACCCGCCACTGTCATCTCCATAGAAATAATTGCTTTTCTTTCTCCTAATTCCTCCAGAGTAGAAATAACAACAATTTCATCGTCAATTGGACTAGGACTAAGGTAGTCAATCTCCAAGCGTGCAGTAATAAAACGTCCTATTAGAGTAGTTTCCGTCAGTTCTAACCCTTTTTTATGATGGGCAAACCAAGCTGCTGACGCCGTACCATGGCAATCAAAAATAGTCGCTATCATTCCTCCAAAGACATTTGATGGAACTCCGCCAGTATAAGCATTTTCAAGCTTTATCCGACTAATACAACGCTCCCCATCCAGACTTGGATAGGTTTTTAAATGTAAACCCAAATCATTCTTTGGGCCGCAACCCCAACAATGCTGGAAGCGTTCTCCATACCTATCTTGGATAGCAATCGTTCTTGTTTCTAACATTCTTTTCACTCCTCCTTATTCAGATGGGGTCATTATATCAAGCTTCCGTCAAAGAGTAAATAGGCTGGAAGACTAATATCTTTTTATCACTTGACTAAGTTTGATTTATAGCCGATTATTTCATAAAAATAAAAAGAGCATTTCTGCCCTTTTTCTCCTGTTCAATCTTATTTTGTTGCTTCTTTCTTTTGGAAAGTGGTTTGGTAATTTACTTTAATCGTTACTGTCATATGAGAGTCCTCGTTTCTTTTTGATGACTCTAGTATAAGGGCCAAACCTGAAAGCTAGCTTAAGATTTTCTTAGAGAAAGCTTAATCTAAATGTTCTTTCTTTTCCAAATGAAGGGCAATCATGCGCCATTCCGGATCCTCTTGCCAACCTTCTATCGAGCTAATATAACTAGCAACTTTTCTGGCTTCTTCTAAAATCGGAAAATCTTCGATAATATCAGCCACTTGAAACTCTGGGAGACCTGACTGTCTGGTTCCAAAAATCTCACCTGAACCACGCATTTTCAAATCTTCCTCCGCAAGGACAAATCCATTGGTGGTTTCTGTCATGATGCGCATACGGTCTTTCCCAGAATCAGTCTTGGGATTGGCAACTAGAACTGCATAGGACTGCTTGTCCCCCCGACCGACACGACCTCTGAGCTGGTGAAGCTGGCTGAGCCCGAAGCGGTCCGCATCCATGATAATCATGACCGTAGCATTAGGAACATTAACCCCAACCTCGATAACCGTTGTCGAAACCAGAATATCCGTTTTTCTCTCTTTGAAATCCTGCATTATCTGGTCTTTTTCATCACTCTTCATCTTACCATGTAGAAGAGCCACCTCTGCCTTACCTGCAAAATGAGCCGTCAGCTCTTCTGATAAGGCAATGGCATTTTTTAAGTCCAGAGCTTCTGATTCTTCAATCAAAGGAGAGATGACATAGGCTTGAGAACCTTTTTGAATTTCCCCCTCTAACCAAGTCAAGACCTGAGGTAGTTGCTCATGCTTGATCCAGCGTGTCACAATAGGTTTTCGTCCTGCTGGCATCTGGTCAATAATGGAAACATCCATATCCCCAAAGGCTGTGATGGCCAAGGTTCGTGGAATGGGAGTCGCCGTCATCATGAGGACATCTGGATTGTCCCCTTTTTCACGTAAAATACGCCTTTGCCCCACACCAAACCGGTGCTGCTCATCGATAATAATCAAACCAAGACGAGCATAATCCACTCCATCCTGAATCAGAGCGTGGGTTCCGATAATTAAATCAGCCTCACCCTTGGCAATGGTCTCCAAGACTTCTCTTTTTTCTGCAATCTTCAAGGAACCTGTCAAGAGAGCTAATTTCAAGTCTGGAAAAAGTCCCTCCAAACTCTCAAAATGCTGCTCTGCTAGAATCTCTGTTGGCACCATAAGGGCTGCCTGATAACCAGCTGTCACCGCCGCAAACATGGCCAAACCAGCGACGACTGTTTTTCCACTCCCCACATCCCCTTGCAAAAGACGATTCATGTGGTGATCCGACTTCATGTCTGTCAAAATTTCCTGCAAACTCTTTTCTTGAGCTGGGGTCAGGGTAAAAGGAAGGCTTTCCTTGACTGCTGTCACCTTTTCCTTAGACCAATTCAGAACCAGACCGCTTCCCTGAACTCTATTTTCAGACTTGAGGGTCTGCAATTGCATTTGGAAATAAAAGAGTTCCTCAAACTTGATACGGCGAAGGGCCTGCTTGTATTCTGCCAAATCCTTAGGAAAATGCATGGCACGAACGGCCTGACAACGAGACATGAGTTTGTATTTGTCCAGCAAAGACTGGGGAAGATTTTCCTCAATCAAGAGGTCCAGTCCCTGATCAAAAGCTGTCTTGATAACCTTAACCAAACTAGCCTGACTGATTCCCTGAGCCAAGCGATAAACAGGTTGGAGGTCATCCTCCACCTGAGCCAGAACCTTCATCCCAGTCAGACTAGCCTTAGCGCGGTCCCATTTTCCAAAGACAGCAAGGGTTGCTCCCAACTCTATCTTATCAGCCAGATAGGGCTGGTTAAAGAAATTCACCGCAAAAACAACTTCTCCCTGCTTGAGACTAAAGCGCAGGCGATTACGCTTGAAACCATAATACTGAACACTGGCAGGAGTCACTACCTGGCCAGATAGGACTGCCTTTTCACCGTCTTCTAGTTCCAATACTTGCTTGGTTTTGAAATCTTCATAACGGAAAGGAAAGTAGAGCAAGAGGTCTTGCAAATTTTCAATTCCTAGTTTGGCGTATTTTTCTGCTGACTTTGGTCCCACACCAGGTAAGACATGCAAGGGTTGATGTAGATTCATGCTCCACTCCTTTCTTTTCTAATAATATTCTCTCGGAATGCGGTCGCTGAGAAGACAAACCACTTCATAGTTAATAGTTCCACGGTAGGTCGCTACCTGAGTAGCTGTGATTTCCTTGTCCCCATTGGAACCAATCAAGATCACCTTTGTTCCTAAGGGATAAGGCTTAGGCAGACGAATAGTGATTTGGTCCATAGAAACCCGCCCAACGATTGGGCAAGCTTGGCCATCTACCAAGACAGAGAAATTCTGCATGTCTCGTGTCCATCCATCCGCATAGCCAATCGGTACAGTCGCGATGACTTGCTCGCTATCTGCCTGATAGGTCGCTCCATAGCCCATGCAAGCTCCAGCTGGAACCATCTTAACATGAACCAGAGCAGACTCCAAGGTCAAGGCTGGAGTCAGGTCATAGGGCAAGTCCAAAACATCTCCACTTGGATTGAGACCATACATAGCATCTCCCATACGAACCGCATTGAAAATAGTCTCTGCATGCCAAAGAGTCGTTGCCGAATTGCTGGCATGGATCAGCTCTGGGACTTCCTTCATACTATCCAAAATAGTTTTAAACCGTTCTAACTGGACATTAAAGTAGTCATCTGATTCCTCGTCTGCAGTAGCAAAGTGGGTAAAAACCCCTTCAACACAAGCACCGTGTTGTTGGAGCAAGTCTTGAGCCTGTTCAACTTCAATAGCCTCTCGAAAACCAATCCGTCCCATTCCTGAGTCAATCTTGAGGTGAACTGTCAATTCAGTTAAGTCTGATTCCTTATCTAAGAGTACTTGAATCCACTCCAGTCCAGCCACAGTCAAGGTGATGTCGTATTCTTTAGCAAGAGCAACAGCTTCGATTTCAGAAACTCCTAAAATGAGGATTCGCTTGCTAAGTCCAGCCTGTCTGAGTTCAATAGCTTCATCGATATTGGAAACGCAAAAACCATCAACATCATCTTGAATCGCCTTGGCAACGGCAACAGCTCCATGACCATAGGCATTGGCCTTGACCACAGCCCACTTGAGCGTTCCTTGAGGGATATGAGCCCCCATTTGCTGAATATTTTGTCGAATAGCTCCCAGATAAATCAGAGCCTTGGTTGGTCTATGTGGACTAGCTTTCATGATTTTCCTCCAAAATGACACTGGCTGTCACAAACTGATCTGTATGGCTGATAGACAGCCAAATCTTTCCTGAAAATGGTGACTGACTAAAATAAGGCGCCCCGCGTTCACTGTTCAAGACCTCCAAATCCTGAAAACTGAGTTTTCCAATACCAGTTCCCATAGCCTTGGAAAAGGCCTCTTTAGCCGACCAGCGACCAGCTAAATATTCTATTTGTCTGCGCCCTTTAAGACTGTTAAACCGTTCCATTTCCTTGGCGGTCAGCACGCGCTTAGCAAAACCTTCATGTCGTGTAACTGCGCGTTCTATCGAAGCCAATTCTTCGATGTCAATTCCATGTCCAACTATCATTCTCATCAAAAGGAGTTGAGATTCCCCAACTCCATCCTTTTCACTTATTTTGTCACGGTAGCATAAATCTCTTCTACCAAGGCTTCTGTGTTTTCCCAACCTAGACAAGGATCGGTAATGGAACAACCAAAGACCTCTGGTTGATTTTGACGACCATCTGCTAGGTAAGATTCAATCATAAATCCTCGAACTGTCTTTTTAATCTTCTCATTCCAATCACGATTCTGCAAAGTCTGGCGAACAATTCGAATCTGTTCCATATATTGCTTGCCTGAGTTGTCATGATTGGTGTCAATGAGGATAAAAGGATTTTCAAGTCCCATAGTTTCATAGCGCTCAATAGCATTTAGCAGGGTTTCATAGTAAAAGTTAGGCTCATTTTTCCCATATTCATTAACTGCACCACGAAGGATGACGTGGGCCAAGGGATTTCCTGAAGTCTCAACTTCTTGCCCATGGAAAAGGAAGGTCTGTTTATTTTGAGCAGCATAAATGCCATTAAACATGACACCAAGATTTCCAGAGGTTGGATTTTTCATCCCCACTGGTGCATCAATCCCTGAAGCCACAAAGCGGTGCTCTTGGTCTTCTACAGAACGAGCCCCAACAGCATGGTAGCTGACCAAATCATCTACCAAGACCAGATTTGACGGATAAAGCATCTCATCTGCCGTTGTCAAACCAGTCTCTGTAATCACGCGGTAGTGCAACTGGCGCACAGCCTGCAAACCGTTAATCAGACTTGGAGCCTTAGAAGTATCTGGCTGGTGAACCAAACCTTTATAGCCGTCTCCGTTGGTGCGAGGTTTAGCTGTATAAACACGCATAACCATGAAAATCTTGTCCGCCACCTTCTTTTGCAAGGCAGATAAACGGCGGGCATATTCCAAGACAGCCTCTTCATTATCAGAAGAGCAAGGACCAATCACCAAAAGAATACGGTCATCTTCTCCTGAAATAATGTCTGCCAATTCTCTATCACGACGCTCCTTTAGTCGCAAGGCTTCCGCAGACAATTGAGTTTCTGCCTTGATTGCTTCAATATCGATTTCTTGACCTTTTTCAATAAATGCCATACTATTCTCCTAGCGTTTGGTAGATTTCTCTGACAAGGGCTTCCGTATTTTCCCAGCCAAGGCAAGGGTCTGTGATAGACTTGCCAAATACTTCTGGTTCGTTTTGACGGCCATCTTCTAGATAAGACTCAATCATAAAGCCACGAACGTACTGCTTGATTTTTTCATTCCAATCACGGTTAATCAAGGTCTGGCGGACAATTCGAATCTGGTCCATGTATTGCTTACCAGAATTGTCATGATTGGTATCCACAATGATAAAGGGATTTTCCAAGCCCATTTTCTCATACTGGGCAATGGTATCCATCAAATTGTCATAGTAGTAGTTAGGAATATTTTTCCCATACTCATTAATCGCTCCACGAAGAATGGCGTGCGAAAGCGGGTTCCCAGTTGTTTCCACTTCTTTTCCTAGGAAAAGGAAACTTTGTTTGTTTTGAGCAGCATAAATCCCATTAAACATAACATTGAGATTTCCTGAGGTTGGATTTTTAAAACCAGTCGCAAAATCTGCCCCACTTGCCACAAAGCGGTGTTGCTGGTCTTCAACTGAACGGGCACCAACCGCCATGTAGGAAATCAAATCATCCACAAGCGGAAGATTTTCAGGATAAAGCATTTCATCAGCTGTTGTCATACCTGTTTCCGTGATGACACGATAGTGAAGATGGCGCACGGCTTTGATTCCGTTGATGAGACTAGGCGCTTCTGCCGTGTTAGGCTGGTGAATCAAGCCCTTATAGCCATCTCCGTTGGTACGGGGTTTGGCAGTATAAACACGCATAACCATAAAGATACGGTCTGCTACTTCTTCTTGTAGGACTGCCAAACGCTTAGCGTACTCAAGAACAGCTTCTTCATTGTCAGATGAGCATGGCCCGATTACCAAGAGAACTCGCTGGTCATCTCCACGTATAATGGCTTCTAGCTCTTGATCGCGCTGTGATTTTCTCTCCAAAGCTTGGCCTTCTAATTTTGATAAGGCACGAACTTCTTCAATATTAATTTTAGGACTTTTTGCTGTAAATACCATAACTCATCTCCTTATAAAGCAAACGGATACCAAGTAAAAATATACTTTTCACAAGGTATCCGCCTCTAAACTATCTCATTTTATTGTCTTTTTCCGTGACAGTTTTTAAACTTCTTACCAGAACCACATGGACAAAGTTCATTCCGTCCAATCTGGCTCAAATCCAAATCTTCTGGCATATTTGCTTGGTGGGCAGCGATATTGCGAGTCGCTGTTGTACTGATATGGTGTTCTGCTTGTGGTCTTTCTTGTTCATGAATTTGTGCTTTCATCATCAAGCGTGTCACATCAAACTCAATCGAACCAATCATGTCATTAAACATACGGAAACCTTCTGCCTGATACTCAACAACAGGGTTGTTCTGAGCATAGCCACGAAGTCCAACCGCATTACGCAATTGATCGAGGGCATCGATATGATCTGTCCACTTGTTATCTACAACTCGTAGAATCAAGACTTTTTGGAATTCTTTAACTGCTTCTTCATCGCGTAGTTTTGAAACCTGACTATCATAAACCTTCAAGGCACGTTGGAAGAGCTCTTCCTTGATGGCCTTATCAGACAAACCTGACAAGTCTTCCAACGTAATAGAATCCTCTGGGAGCAAATTGTACTTAGCAAAGTTCAAAATTGCCTCTAGTTTTTCATCTTGTTTGGCACGCGCATGACCATCAACGACACGACCAATCGTGCGTTTAATCATAGAATGAATTTCAGGTGCCAAATCACGGTCTGCAGTGATGACATCGTAACGTTGAGCATAGATAATCTCACGTTGTTCACGCATGACATCATCGTATTGAAGGACTTGTTTACGGGTATCGTAGTTATTTCCTTCAACACGTTTTTGTGCCGCTTCAACCTGACGTGTCAACATACGAGACTCAATCGCCTCTTCAGACATGTTGAGACGTTCAAAGATTCCTTTCAAGCGTTCAGAACCAAAACGTTTCATCAAATCATCTTCAAGAGACAGGTAGAATTGTGATTCACCTGGATCTCCTTGACGACCTGAACGACCACGAAGCTGGTTATCGATACGACGGCTTTCATGACGTTCTGTACCAATAACACAAAGTCCTCCAAGTTCACGAACCCCTTCACCAAGCTTGATGTCGGTACCACGACCGGCCATGTTGGTTGCGATGGTGACAGCACCACGCTGACCAGCATTCATGATGATTTGGGCTTCTTTATAGTGGTTTTTGGCGTTCAAGACTTCGTGAGGAACACCAGCTTCGACCAATTTTTTAGAAATGTAGTCACTGGTTTCAACCGCTACTGTACCAACCAAGACAGGTTGACCTTTTTGGTAACGAGCCTTAACGTCTTCAACAACGGCCTTAAACTTAGCTTCAATGCTAGCAAAAAGTAAGTCTGGATGGTCAATACGCTGAACAGGACGGTTGGTTGGGATTGGAATAACACGAATGTTGTAAATTTCACGGAATTCCTCTTCCTCAGTCTTACCTGTACCCGTCATACCAGACAATTTTTTGTACATACGGAAAAGGTTTTGGTAGGTGATTGAGGCAGATGTCTTGGTCTCATCCTGAATTGGCACACCTTCTTTGGCTTCAATGGCTTGGTGCAAGCCATCAGAATAACGACGACCTTCCATGGTACGACCTGTAAATTGGTCGACAATCAAGATTTCTTGCTCTTCGCTCACCACATAGTCAATATCGAGAAGCATGATATAGTTGGCACGAAGGGCGTTATCAATAAAGTGAGTCAGAGCTACGTTTTCGATATCATAGAGGTTTTCAAGTTTGAAGTAGCTTTCAGCCTTGTCAATCCCTGAATCAGACAAACCAATAGTCTTAGACTGCACATCGATGATGTAGTCGTCTTTGTCCAAAGATTTTACATAGTGGTCTGCCATGTGATACAACTGACTAGTTTCAACTGCGTTAGCACCTGATACGATCAAAGGTGTACGCGCCTCGTCAATCAAGATTGAGTCAACCTCATCGACCAAAGCATAGTTAAGCGGACGTTGTACCATGTTTTCAGCACGAACAACCATGTTGTCACGAAGGTAGTCAAATCCGATTTCTGAGTTGGTTGAGTAAGTAATATCACACTCATAGGCTTCTTTTTTCTCCATTGGAGATTTGGCAGCCAAGTTAATCCCTACTGACAAACCAAGCCATGAATACAATTCACCCATCTCAGTCGCGTCACGTTCTGATAGGTATTCATTGACCGTAACTACGTGGACCCCTTTACCTGAAAGGGCATTGAGGTATACTGGCATGGTCGCAGTCAAGGTTTTCCCTTCCCCTGTACGCATCTCTGGCACGTCACCATGGTGAAGAACGATTCCCCCCATGACCTGAACCTTATATGGGAAGAGACCTAGGACACGTTTGGCACCTTCACGGACAACCGCAAATGCTTCATAAAGCAATGAATCCAGTGATTCTCCATTTTGATAACGTTCTTTAAATTCAACTGTTTTTGCTTTTAGTTGGTCATCTGTCAAAGCAGCCATTTGGTCTTCGTATTTGAAAACCTTGTCAGCCATCTTTTCTAGACGACGGATTTCTCCTTTATCATTTTCGATAATTGTTTTTAAAATATTAGCCATGTTTTTCCTTACTTTAAATTCCGAATATTTTAGAATGTTCTTTTAATTTTAGCACAATTACTGATTATTTTCAAGGAAGAATCCCCATTTTGAAAAGGAAAAAGAGGCTAGTTTCCAAGCTAACCTCTCTGACTTTTATGATACTTTAATTACCAAAAATCGGCAAAATAGCAAATAGAATAAATAGGTTGATCCAAAGAGAAAGACAACAGATGAGTCCAAAAACAAAGAGACTGACTTTCTTGGATAGCAAGGCCATCAAAATGGACAGAATGCCAAAAACTAGCAAGATTTTCTGCATGCTGAAGAGATTGATAGATATTCCCAGAACTTCTTTATCCCAAGGAAGAAAGAAGAAAGCAAGCCAGATCAGCAGAACTAAACCAATATAGACCTTGGAATAGCGTGTAATAAATGATTTTAGATGTACCATAAGCTACCTCCTATCAACAAAAACCATATAAATCAATGTCTCCCCGCTTTAGACTTCCCTAGCTCCCGTCTCAAGCGAAACATTTTTTTGAAACAGGAATAAGTTAACCTATTCATACTAATAGCTAACAGAATAAAAAGAAACCAAATGACCCAAAACTTGATATCTGTCAAATTTCTCAAGACGATATTGAAAAACAGAACTGAAACAACTGTCCAAGCAAGGCTAGAAAGAGAATAGAGGGGGATGTAAAACCAGTAAAAATAGTAAAAAATTGGGAAAAATTTACTATTTCTGTTGGCCTTTTCAATCCAGTTATCAAAATAAAAGTAAGGTGCTAAAAGTAAGAATTTAAACAAATGTTCCATCATCGACACCTCCTCTTTAAAATTGTTTTCTTTAGTTTCGTTCTATTAAATATCATTACCAATATAACTCAATGTCTTCCACCCTTAGACTTTCCTAACTCCTTTCTTAGTCTAAGCATTTTTTTGAAACAGGAATAAGTTAACCTATTCAGACCAATAGCTAGCAGAATAAAAAGAAACCAAATGCCCCATAACTTGATATCTGTCACATTTCTCAAGACGATATTGAAAAACAGAACTGAAATAACTGTCCAAGCAAGGCTAAAAAGAGCATAGAGGGGGATGTAAACCCAGTAAAAATAGTAAAAAATTGGGAAAAATTTACTATCTCTATTGGCCTTTTCAATCCAGCTGAAAAAGTAAAACCAGGGAAATAAGATTATAAATTTAAACAAATGTTTCATCACCAGCCCCCTCTCTTTTTGATAGCGTTTTCTTCAACTTCATTCTATCAAAAAAATCTGGAAATGTCATTCCAGATTCTACTTTTTATTTGCGTTTTCTTGCGATGAGATGAATCGGTGTTCCCTCAAAAACAAAGGCCTTGCGGATTTGATTTTCCAAGAAACGTAGGTAAGAAAAGTGCATGAGTTCTTCTTCGTTGACAAAGATAACAAAGGTTGGTGGTTTGGTTGCCACTTGAGTCGCATAGAAAATCTTGAGACGTTTTCCTTTGTCTGTCGGTGTTGGATTGATAGCAATAGCATCCATAATAACATCGTTCAAGACAGCTGATGGAATACGTGTGTTTTGGCTTTCGCTGATTTGCTTAATCATCTCAGGAAGTTTGTGGAGACGTTGCTTGGTCAAAGCGGATACAAAGATAATCGGTGCATAAGGCAGATATTGGAACTGCTCACGGATATCTTCTTCCCAGTTTTTCATAGTGTGGTTGTCTTTTTCAAGTGTATCCCACTTGTTGACCACGATAATCATTCCTTTACCAGCTTCATGGGCAAAACCTGCGATACGCTTATCGTATTCACGAATGCCCTCTTCCGCATTGATGACCATCAAGACCACATCTGAACGGTCAATAGCACGCATGGCACGCATGACAGAGTATTTCTCAGTATTTTCATAAACCTTACCAGACTTACGCATACCAGCCGTATCAATCATGGTAAACTCTTGACCATCTGTATCTGTAAAGTGGGTATCAATGGCGTCACGAGTCGTTCCAGCAACGGGACTGGCAATGACACGGTCTTCGCCCAAGATAGCATTAATCAAGCTTGATTTTCCAACGTTTGGACGACCAATCAAGCTAAATTTTATAACATCTGGATTTTCTTCTTCATATTCATTTGGAAGATTTTCCACAATCGCATCTAGCACATCCCCTGTGCCAATCCCATGCACAGATGAGATAGGCAGTGGTTCACCCAAACCGAGTGCATAGAAATCATAGATATCATTTCGCATCTCAGGGTTGTCCACCTTGTTGACTGCGAGGATAACTGGTTTGTGGGTCTTATAAAGCTTACGGGCTACGTATTCGTCTGCATCGGTAATTCCTTCCTTACCAGACACGACAAAGACGATAACATCTGCTTCTTCCATGGCAATTTCTGCCTGGTGCTTGATTTGTTCCATGAAAGGAGCATCGACATCATCGATTCCTCCTGTATCAATCATGCTAAAGGAACGATTGAGCCACTCACCCGTTGCATAAATACGGTCACGTGTCACTCCTTCGACATCTTCTACAATGGAGATTCGCTCACCAGCGATCCGATTAAATAGGGTTGATTTCCCAACATTGGGACGTCCTACAATGGCAATAGTTGGTAGGGCCATAATTTCTCACTTTCTACAATAACTTCTTCTGTTCAAGATTTTTTCTAGTTGAGCTTGGTTCAGCTTGTCCAAACTGTTCTGCTAGGCGCTGACTCCAACTTGTGGTCGCACGCACTCCAGCATAGTCAGCCTGTACACGGTCATAAGCTTCGATTGCCTCAGTTGACTGTTCTTGGTATTCTTCCTCAAACACCACCTGATTCAATGGCAAGCGAGGTTTGACTTCATGTTCCTCATTTGGCACACCTAGTGCCATCCCAAAGACAGGATAGGTGTAGTCAGGCAGGTTAAAGAGCTCTGCCACTTCTTGAGACTTGTACCGCACCAAGCCAATAATGACACCACCATAGCCCAAGCTTTCAGCTGCCAGCAGGGCATTCTGTCCAGCGAGAGCCGCATCGACCGAGCTAATCAAGAGACCTTCCACCCCTTGAGGTTGGAATGTATCGGTATGAAGCTGGGCTCCCTTTTCTGCTCGGTTCAAATCTCCGACAAAGAGAAGGAAAACAGCTGACTGACGAATGGCTTCTTGAGGCACCAATTCATACAAGGCATCTTTCTTCTCTTGACTTCGCACCACAATCACAGAGTAGGATTGGAAATTCTTCCAAGACGAAGCCATCTGGGCTGCTGTCAAGATTTCAGTCAAGTCCTCCTGAGGAAGGGCTTGCTCCTTAAATCTGCGCACTGAAGTGTGAGCCTTCATTAATTTGATTGTTTCTGTCATCGACGGTTTACTCCTTCTAAACGAGTCTCCTCAGCCAAATAACGAATGCGTTCCATGACCCGTCTGGCTTCCCAGGTTTCGTCATTTCCTTGTTTCCCTTTAGCGAAATGCTTCTCCAAATCTTCAAAGTCGAAGTTGGATGTGAAAAAGGTCGGTAAATTTTCCTGCATCCGATATTGGAGAATGACCTGCAGGATTTCGTCACGCACCCAAGGTGTTGATTGTTCGGCACCAATATCATCTAAAATCAGGACTTCAGAAAGCTTAATCTCATCCACCAAGGTCTTGACCTTGCCATCACCGATAGCATTTTTGACATCAATGACAAAGCTAGGATAGTGGAGGAGAGTGGATGAAACACCACGTTTTTCTGATAAATCATGAGCCAAGGCAGCCACCATGAAACTTTTACCCACACCAAAGTCTCCATACAAGTAAAGACCTTTTCGAATAGCTGGATATTGTTCCACGAAGGCTAATAGCTTTTCAAAAACTGGCAAGCGTCCCAAATCATCCAAATCTACTTGAGCCAAGCTAGCTTGCTTGAGACTGGCTGGCAGATTGATTAACTTGAGACGATTCTTAATAGCCGCTTCTTTTTCAGCCGCAATTAGTTCAGGAGTTTCTTCATATGAAACATCTGCATAGCCATGATTCATAACCAAAATAGGCTTGTAGCCTTTGGCAATATAATCCGTATCCCCACGGAGAAATTTGTCACGCTCGGTGATGTACTGATTAAACTTGGAGATACTGCGATTTAATTCCTCTGGAGTAAGGGATTCTTGCTGGATAAAGGCCGCAACATCAGGATCCTTCATGATTTTCTGGACCAAATCTTGATAATGAAAACGGCTAGGTTGACGCTTGAGTACGTCTCCGACACTTTCCATCTAATCTCCTCCTTTTTCTAATCGAGCTAATAGTTCTTGTTTCTTACGCTCTAATTCCAGACGAGTTTCCTCACTGGTTTCATTTTTATAATCTGGATTACTCCACTTAGGTACATTGGACTTGGTAGAACTGGGTTTACTGCTTTTTTGAGACTGACTTTTCTGCCCTCGCTCACGAATGCGAAGAACTGCCTCTTCTGCCGAATGAATTTTTTGATAGGCATAGTCATTGGCTACCTTCATGGCATATTTTTCATTAATATTTGCCGAATCTACCTTGTTAAAGGTCAACAAGAGAATGATATTAATGACTTCGTCCAGCAAGCCCAAGCCAGCCATCTGTTGCAAGAGTTCTCTTTCTGTTTGGGTAATGGTTCCCTTGCGTGTTTGCTTGATTTCTGCCAAGAACTGCAGGGCAGTCTTACTTTTGGCTTCCTTGATAATGGTTGCTTCCTTAGGACTAAAGTCAGAGGAAATCGGTTTTTGAGCAATTTTTTCCCGCATGCGTTTGGTTGAAATAACCTGGGAAACAGCTGTTGACTTGGCCAATTGATAAGTTTCAAACCAAGTCCATTTTTTCTCCTCAGCAATGGCAAAGAGGTTTAAGACATCGGACTGCTCATCCGCAAAGCGAAGCCCATCTCGAGCCATAAGCTGACGAAAATGGTATAAGTCAAAATCGTTGGCCACTTTCTTCTTGAGAGCAAGGTCTTCTTGACTTCCTAGTTCTGCCAAATCTGGAAAGACTTGATTGAGTGAGACAGCTATTTCTTGACCATCAGCACTTTCAATTCCTAAATCCTCCACAGCAGAGTCGCCAATCTTTTTCTCCAAGAGTCTACGATAAACAGGATGCTCCAAGAAGTCCTGACTAGAAAGAGGAGCATGGAGGGCTAGCTGATAAACATCCCCCTTTTGATAGAGGGTTAAGAGATTAAAAGCAGATAGGATTTTCAGGGATTTTATCAGTCTATCCATCCCAAAGTTGAGATAGTTGAGAATGCTTGAAAAGAGGTATTCCTTTCTACCATTATCCCAAAAACTGATCGTATAAAGATAAAGGCTCAGTGCCTCCTGACCGATAATCGGGAGGTAGCACTGTACCAGAGATGAGGTATCTTGCGACACCCGATTATTCTTTAGATAAGAAAAACGGTCAATTGGCTTCATTTATCTTTCCTTTTTCTTTTTAGAGGACTGGGTGATTTGTTGGAGCAAGCTCTCTAGCTCACTCACATCCTTAAAACTACGATAGACACTGGCAAAACGTACATAGGTAATCTCATCCAACTCAGCCAACTCCTCCATGACGAGTGAACCAATGTCCTCACTTTGAATTTCATTTTCATTTCGACCACGGAGTTTCTGTTCGATACGATTGACTACCATGTTGATTTCATCGCTTGACACAGGACGTTTCTGAGCTGAGCGGATAATCCCATTAAAGATTTTATCTCTGGAGAACTGTTCCCGTGTGCCATCTTTTTTAACAACCACTAAGGTTCTTTCTTCTACTCGTTCGTAGGTTGTAAAACGGTGTTGGCATTCATCGCACTCACGTCTTCTACGAATAGTGTTCCCTTCTTCTGCTTGGCGACTATCGATAACACTTGACTTGGTAGCCCCACATTTTGGACAACGCATCCTTTCCCTCCTTATCGTTTTCTTTTCATTATACCATTTTTTAAACGATTCCCAAAACAATTCTTCTTTTTGCTTGACAAGTTTTTTGTTTTGTTGTATTATTTAATTAAGACAAAAGGATAAAAGAAAGGAGACCAAGATGTCCTGGACATTTGACAACAAAAAACCCATCTATTTACAGATTATGGAGAAAATCAAGCTTCAGATTGTTTCCCATACACTGGAACCCAATCAACAACTTCCAACCGTGAGAGAGCTAGCTAGCGAGGCGGGAGTCAATCCAAACACCATCCAAAGAGCCTTGTCAGACCTTGAACGAGAAGGATTTGTCTACAGCAAGCGAACAACTGGACGGTTTGTAACTGAGGATAAGGAGCTAATCGCCCAATCGCGCAAACAATTATCAGAAGAAGAATTGGAACACTTCGTTTCCTCCATGACCCATTTTGGCTATGAAAAAGAAGAACTACCAGGCGTAGTCGGCGATTATATTAAAGGAGTTTAAGCCTATGTCATTACTAGCATTTGAAAATGTATCCAAATCTTATGGAGCAACCCCAGCCCTTGAAAATGTTTCCCTTGACATCCCAGCTGGAAAAATTGTCGGTCTCCTCGGCCCAAATGGCTCAGGAAAAACAACTCTGATTAAACTCATCAATGGCCTCTTACAACCAGATCAAGGACGCGTCCTTATCAACGACATGGACCCAAGCCCAGCAACCAAGGCCATCGTAGCTTATTTGCCGGATACGACCTATCTCAATGAGCAAATGAAGGTCAAAGAAGCCCTAACCTACTTCAAGACCTTCTATAAAGATTTCAATCTTGAACGTGCCCATCATCTACTTGCAGACCTTGGCATTGATGAAAATAGTCGTCTCAAGAAATTATCAAAAGGGAACAAGGAAAAGGTACAACTGATTTTGGTTATGAGCCGTGATGCTCGTCTCTACATTTTAGACGAACCCATTGGTGGAGTGGACCCAGCAGCCCGTGAGTATATCCTCAATACCATTATCAACAACTACTCCCCAACTTCTACCGTTTTGATTTCTACCCACTTGATTTCTGATATCGAGCCAATCTTGGATGAAATTGTCTTCCTTAAGGACGGAAAAGTCGTTCGTCAAGGTAATGTAGATGATATTCGCTATGAGTCTGGTGAATCCATTGACCAACTCTTCCGTCAGGAATTTAAGGCCTAAGCAAAGGAGATTATTATGTTTTGGAATTTAGTTCGCTACGAATTTAAAAATGTTAACAAGTGGTATTTAGCCCTTTACGCTGCCGTGCTAGCCCTCTCCGTTCCCCTGGGAATGCAAGGACACTACTATTCTTATATATCTTTCAAAGATAGCCAACCTTTCCTATTTATCTTTCTGGCTCTCGTCTTTGGTGGCTTGATAATTACACTTGGGATTTCAACCATTTTCTTGATTATCAAACGCTTCAAAGGTAGTGTCTATGACCGCCAAGGCTATCTGACTTTGACCTTGCCAGTTTCTGAGCACTATATCATCATAGCCAAATTAGTCGGAGCCTTCATCTGGTCTATACTTAGCTCGGCTGTACTGGCTCTAAGTGCTTTTCTTATTGTGACTATAACGGTTCCAGATTGGATGTCACATTATGACTGGTTCCCACTTGTAGGAACATACCTTCCTAAACTCTCTCTTGTGGGGTTATCCTTCCTACTAAATACTATTTCTGGAATCCTCTGCATCTACTTGGCTATTTCCATCGGACAACTTTTCAACGAATATCGTACTGTACTTGCTGTTGTAGCCTACATTGGTATCCAAATCGTCATTGGATTTATTGAAGTTTTCTTCAATACCAGTACTAACTTCTATGTCAATTCACTTGCAGGATTTAATGATAATTTCTACATGGGAGCAAGCGTAGGCATTGTTGAAGAACTCATATTCATAGCTATCTTTTACCTCGGAACCTACTATATTTTGAGAAACAAGGTTAACTTGCAATAATTTTAAAATCAAAAAGGATAACATCTCATCGTAGAGAGGCTATCCTTTTTTCTTTTATCTCATTGTCTATCTAACTTTAGCTTACAGACAAATCCTTCTAACCAATTAAATAACAAAATCTGATTTAAAGGTCTTGTTTAATTTCTCTATTGTATCACTATCATTATATTCCTTAAATATTCTCATAGCTTTGGAACATTCTTTTTTACCTAACTCTACTTGATTCGCTTTTATGAGATAAATACCTTTTAAAAAAATCAAATAATTCTTTTCAAAATAATATCCTTGTCTGATCAGTAAATTTTCTAAATCATCTATAAAAAATTGAGCGCTATCTAACAAATTATTTTTTAATAATAATTCTAAATTAAATAAATATAAAGGAATTACTCTATGTGTTCCCATATCTGTTTTTAAAAAATGTCGTGTTTTCTTAATTACCGTTCTATATAGCAAGCTTATGGTCTTAGTATTCATAAAAAACACCGAATTATAGAAAATTTTCAGTTCATACTCCATCCAATTATCTACAGAAAGCAAATACTTTATTAGTTCATTACATTTAGATGCATTGTAAGGAAGGTTTGCAAGGCGATTAATCTGTTGTTCAGCAATCAACTTTATGTGACAATTGCATAAACTTTTTTCCTGCTTTTGTTTTAGCTCTATTTTCTTTATTAGTTCTTGTAACAAAATGATATCTGAAGAGTTTACAGCATGTTCTAATTCTTCAAAAAAACATTCTTTTTTGGAATAATAGCAATGAACTAATTCCTCAAATTCCGAAAATGATATCCCCAGGCGATTTAACAACATGTAAAAATGATCAATAGATAATTTTGTAATCCCATTTTCGAAACGAGAAATAGTTGACTCACTAATCTTATCACAAGCCAAATCTTTAAGACGAAAATTTTTTGAAATACGGATATCCTTTAAAACTGCTCCAAAATTTTCCATACTATTCCTCTTCCATTTCTGCAAAAAATTAAACCTGTTTTTTTATTTGTGATATGATTATGATTATACAAAAATAAAACAGAAAGGACAATATGATTATGAAAAATTTTTATTATCATCGGTTGCTTCACTGAGCCTAGTGGCAACATTACCAGTAAATAGTCCAGTTTCTCCTCAAGAATCTATCTCTCCCTAGAATTATAGTCACTCCAATGGCAGTTGGATTCAATCGAATGGCCGTTGGTGGTATACACATTCTGGCGGTTCTTACACTAAAAACAGGTGAAACATCAACAAGAGCAGTACCTATTAAAGATGTTAATACTATGTAAAAGATTTTTAGTAACCAAAACTTTAGTAAAGTTGTTCGTTTCTCAGATAAAACAAAAGCTGAGATTATTGCAAATATGCAAGAACTATTTAAATATTCTAGCGAAAGCAATGTGAACTATCTTTACCTTACTTGTCATGGAGGAAGAGACGGAAGAATCTATCTTGGTAGCGATGGTCAGACATTTTCAGGCTGGGAATTAGCATCTATACTGAAACAATATAAAGGTAAGTTTGTGGTTATGCTGGATTGTTGTCACGCTGGGACAATTATTTCTAAAGATAATACAGGTGAAGCCAATGAAGAAGCCTCTACGAAATATTTTGTTTTAGATGAATTTGTATCAGGTTTTTCTAATATGAATGGTGGCGAAAAAGCAGGTGAGATGATTGACTCTAAATTTTTAGTACTCTGTTCATCAAGTTCGTCAGAATACTCTAGCGGCGTAGCTTTAAGTTTGGCAACTAAATATTGGTCTTTAGGTTCAGGATGGAACCCTGTACAGCAATATCAAGGTTCTTTAATTGCTGATCAAAATTATAACAATAGAATCACGTTAAACGAATTGTATTCTTACTCACGTGAACAAGTCTTAAAACAAAATCATAAACAACATATTGAAGTTTATCCAGAAAACAGTCAATTTGTTTTATTTCAAAAATAAGGAGTTAAGAAAATGAAAGTATCAAAAAAAATCACATTATTTGGTTTGTCTTTAGCTGGTCTAGCCTTACTGGTTTTCCCTCATTCAGGAAAGGCCTTCGAGCTTGAAGAAGAGTGGGTTATTAAGGGTGATGTTTGGTATCAAGATGGCAAAATTCTCCGATTTAATAATGGCAATGAAGTAGATATCAAAGTATTGGATTTGCCAAAAACTGAGAAAATCGAGTGGACGGTTAGTCTCAATGGTCAAGATCAGACAGTCAATTTCCTAGGTCAAGAAAAGGACAAGTCTATGGTCGGTACAGAGGGGCGTTACCTGAATTTCTATGTTCCTTATGGCTATAGAGGAGATATCAAGGTAGAAGCCAAGAGTGGAAATGAAGTAAAGACCTGGTCCACTAAAGTAGTAGATGATGTATATCATGACGGTGGAAAGAGTGGTTACTTCCGTATTGACGAATCAAATGATCAACACACCTACCTTGATGCAAAATGGGACTATCAAACTAAGACCTACACTGCTACCTTACCAGAGACTCTCAATGGTCAAAAAGTATTTGCTTGGGAAGACGACTATGTAGAATTGAAACTTGAAAAACCAGGAGTTATCAGTCATTCCTACAGGGGGGCAGGAGCCTTCAAAATACTTTATCCGATTGTAAAAGCAGAAAGCTGGCTAAAAAAGAATCACAGCGAAAGCTGGTACTATCAAAAACAAGGGCAATTAGTTAAAAATGCTTGGGTTAAGGACAAGGGAACTTGGTACTTTATGAATGATAAAGGGGTCATGTTCAATCAAACTTGGCTCTATCAAGGTGGCAACTGGTATGCCTTTAAATCATCAGGAGCTATGATTGCTAGTGACTGGCTATATGATAATCACTCTTGGTATTACCTAAAAGACTCAGGTTCTATGGCGACAGGTTGGATCAAAGATAGTGGATCTTGGTATTATCTAAACAACTCAGGTGCTATGGCAACAGGCTGGGTGAAAGATAGCGGCTCTTGGTATTACCTAAAAGATTCAGGTTCTATGGCGACTGGTTGGGTAAAAGATGGCGGATCTTGGTACTATCTTGCTTCAACTGGTAAGATGCTTCACAACACCTATACACCTGATGGTTACTATGTAGATGCCAGTGGCGCTTGGAAATAATCTAAAGTACACATTTTATTCCATCAGCTATTAGTGTACATGCCCAGACTAAATGTTATCAGCACTACAAGAAAAATCTAGATAATAAAACAAAAAGCGAATCGAAACAACGAATTTTGTTTTGTTCGCTTTTTGTTTCAATCTGTGTCATTACGATATTTTCATTTAATTGTATATCTCCCCAAAATGTACATTTTTATATGAAGTATTTGAGATAAAGGAGTATAATAACTTTAAAATTGATTACATGTATATCGATAAGGAGGTCAAGTCTTTATGCTGAGAAGATTTGTTACTAAGAAACACCTCTTACTTTACTTCTTTTCTATTGCTATTACTTGGCTGGAAGCGATTATCACTCCAGCCCTTGTTCAGAATATTGTTGCCAGTTTTACCAATCAAGAACTAGGCCTTCTTTGGAAAGTTTTGATTTTAGGAATCCTTGGTAATCTCATCCTCTTACTAGGTTTGGCTGGGAAACGCTATTACTACGCCCGTTTGATTACTGACTTCAAATATGGAATCAAGAGTGCTATTTTCAAGCGATTTTTAAACAGTTATGAGATTGATGAAAAGAATATTTTGTCTGATCTAGAAAACGACGTCAAGCAACTAGAAGAAAGCTATATTGAGCCAACGGTCATCATCATTTCTTCTCTTGGCTTCACAACTGTGTCCATTCTATATGCCCTATGGGCCAATTTTTACCTAGGCTTGATTTTCATCCTCTTCTACTCCTTTCCTGTACTCTGCAGTGCTATCGGATCAAAGCGTTTGGATTCACTTTCTGAAAAGCGGTCCACTGTTAACCAGAGCTACTTAGCAAGCTTGACAAATTTTATTGGTGGTAGCCAACAAATTCGCCATTATCAGGGGCAAGATTTCTTTTTTACTCGCTACCAAAAGCAATTACAAGCCAGTCTAGATGCCGAAATCAACTATGAAAAACAACGAACTTTAAACAGTCTCTTTATCAATAGCATCGATGCCTTTTGCTCCGTCACACCAATCGTCATCGGTGGCTTTATGACCTACTATAATTATTTAGATGCGGCGAGTTTTGTGGCCATCTATCTAGTTTCCCATAATATCGGCTATCAATTCCAAGAGTTGGCTTACTTTACCAACACCCGAAAAGCGAATCGAACTCTTCTCAACAAATACCAAAAACTTTTGGGCCAGTCTGACTTCATCTCGCCTAGAAGCATAGAAAATATTTTCCCTATCCAGCTTAACACCATCTCCCTGGAAAAAGATGAGAATATCCTCTTATCTCCGATTTCCATACACATCAAGCAAGGAGAAAAAATTGCCATTATCGGGGAAAGTGGCTCTGGTAAGACGACCCTGCTCAATATCGTTCATGGAGAAGAGACACCGACAAGTGGACAGATTAGCTTTGCTGGTCAAAACCTATCACGTCAAGAAATCATAAGTCTTAGTTCCTATATCCTCCAAGATAGCCATTACTTTGACACGCTATCTCTGGAAGACAATATCCTTCTGGGACTGGATAAAAATCCAGAGACTTTAAATCATATCCTCAAAAAAACAGGATTAGAACATTTGAAAAATCGAACGCTCAGAAATGATAGTCTATCTGGTGGCGAGAAACAACGTCTAGAAATCGCTCGCGCCCTCTACCATGATAGCCAACTCATCTTAGCAGATGAGATTAAGGCCAATCTTGACTCGGAAAATAGCAGAAAAATTAGCGCCTTGCTCTTCTCCCTACCTCAAACAGTCATTGAAGTCATTCACCACTACACGGAAGAGGACTTAAAACATTACGACCAAGTCATTCATTTAAGCAGAGAAAAGTAATAGTATATAACATACGATTTTAAAAAGCAAGGAAACCGAATTCCTTGCTTTTTATACTAAGAGCAAACTAGGAAACTAGCCGCAGGTTGCTCAAAACAGTGTTTTGAGGTTGTGGATAAAACTGACGAAGTCAGTAACCATATCTACGGCAAGGTGACATTGACGCGGTTTGAAGAGATTTTCGAAGAGTATTAACTCAATATCAAACTAGCTACAATAGGGCTAACAAAGACATAGAGAATACCTGTAACACCGATAGCCAAGCCACCCATAGCTCCTGCTACAGAACCGTATCGAAAGGCTGTTCCTGTTCCGACTGCATGGCCTGTTCCACCGAGGGAAAGCCCAACTGCTACTGGATCGTCAATTTTCAACCACTTCAAAAGGGTTGGTCCGATAACACTGGTTAAAATCCCAGTCGCCACTACAACAACCAAGGTCACGGTGGTCAAGCCTTGCAATTTTTCTGTAATTCCCACTGCCATAGCGGTTGTCACTGACTTAGGAAAGAGAGAAATGGCTAGGAAAAAGTCCATGCCAAAGATTTTAGCCACAAGGGCTGTGAAAGAGGTATTAACCACTACAGCTAACAGACTTCCAAAGAGAATACTACGAGCATGGTGCTTCATCAAGTGAAAACTCTTGTAAAGCGGAATCCCTAGAGCCACGGTCGATGGGACAATCAAGTTATTCAGATAAACCCCACCTTGGTAGTAATCTTGGTAAGAAATCCCCGTCACCTTTAGAAAGATAATAATGAAAACAGCTGACAAAAGCAAGGGCGTTGTCAATGGATGAGGAAAACGTCTGTAAATCAGCATTCCCACTAGATAAGCTAGGATAGACAGGGCAAGCCCGAACAGGGGATTAGAAACAAATTCACTCATTTGGTATCTCCTTTCTCATAATCTCCCTCAAATCGTCTCTTGATAAACTGAACCACCAAGGCAATAAGGATAATATTAATAACAGCCGCAAAAAAGACAATCAAAACAATTGGCAAAAGATAGGGAGCAATCACATCAAACTTTTCCATAATTCCCACTGCTGGTGGTAAAAAGAGAATGGTCATATTGGCCAGCAAGAAATTCCCGACCATGTTGACATGCCTTGTTCTCAGCCACTTGAATTGTAGGGCTAGAAAGAGAATAATCAAACCGATAATACTGCCTGGTATGGGCAAATGAAAGAAACTGGAAATCCCCTCTCCGATTAGAGAAATCACAAAGAGGATCATTAATTGAACATATAATTTCATCCTAAACTCCACGAAATAGACTTCTTGCATACCAGTTTACTCTTTTTTCAGAAAATTTCAAGGAAATGCACAAGAATCATTAAAAATTAGAGAGGAAAGGGGATACAAACAATTCTTGACTTGTGAAACAGGCATGATTTAGGATAAAAGATGCCTGCGTCCTTCTTGCCAGCTCTTTTGAAAAGTAGTATAATTATTGCATGCGCAATCATCTTGTGATGCAGAGACTGTCCGTGAATGGACATTCTTCTATGTTATAACTCTAAAAAGAAAGGAGATACTATGACCTACTTGGAAAAATGGTTTGACTTCAATCGGCGTCAGAAAGAAATTGAAAGTCTCTTGGAAGAGACTGTTGCTAATCAGAGTGAACAAAGTCTGACCTTGAAAGAGTTTTACCTGCTCTACTATCTGGACTTGGCTCAAGAAAAATCTCTACGCCAGATTGACCTGCCAGATAAACTTCATCTGAGCCCGAGTGCTGTTTCTCGGATGGTGGCTCGCTTGGAAGCCAAAAATTGCGGTCTGCTTAGTCGCATGTGTTGTGATCAAGATAGGCGCTCTAGCTTTATCTGCCTGACAAGTGATGGGCAAAAGACACTAGCTACACTACAAAAGGCTGTCGAAGCAAGCTTGAAAACTGGTTTGGATTTCTTGATTTAAGATGATTTTAGAAAAAGTTGCGTGCGCAATCATTTTTCTTGACATTCTCTTTTACAAGGAGTAAAATAAAGTCATCATTAAACAAAGGAGTTTTAAAATGATTGAAATTACCTATCTAGATGCCAGCAAGAACGACAGAACTGTAACTTTCGAGTCTTATGAAGATTTTGATCGTTCACAACAAGCTTGCCTTATCGGCGTCGCAGACTACTACCCTGTCCAAAAATTAACTTACAACGGTCATGATTTGGACTACCATGGGACTTACGGAGATGTCTTCTTCTATCTCATGAAACAAGATTTAAGCCAATATAACTAAAAAAGGAGAAATACAATGGCAAAAGCAATTACAGATGCAACATTCGAACAAGAAACTAAAAACGGTTTGGTCTTGGTAGACTTCTGGGCAACTTGGTGTGGTCCATGTCGTATGCAAGGTCCAATCTTGGATAAATTGTCTGAAGAACTTTCAGAAGATGTCTTGAAAATCGTTAAAATGGACGTTGATGAAAATCCAAACACAGCTCGTGCTTTTGGAATCATGTCTATCCCAACTCTTCTCTTCAAAAAAGACGGCCAAGTTGTCAAACAAGTTGCTGGTGTTCACACAGCAGAACAAATCAAGGCCATCGTTGCTGAATTGAGCTAATCACATTAGAGACCAAGTACTTGCTTTGGTCTCTTTTTTCTTGCCCTTTGCCATTTTTCAAAAAATATGCTAGACTATAGGTAGAATATTACGATGTTTGGGACATGCCATCGCTAAAAAAAACCTTGACTTGGTATTTTTTAGCTCCCTCATGGGAGCTTTTTGCGTGCTCTGAACATTTCCCATTTTGGAAGGAGTACTATGAAACGTCAATCAGCCTTGGTCGTCTTTAGTGGCGGTCAAGATTCTACAACCTGCCTCTTTTGGGCTAAAGAACACTATGAAACAGTCGAAGCTGTAACCTTTGCCTACGGCCAACGCCACCATCTCGAAATTCAAGTGGCCAAAGAAATCGCTGAGGAACAAGGAATTCGTCATCATATCCTAGATATGTCTCTGCTGGGGCAAATCACTGAAAATGCCTTGACTTCTGATCTAGAAATTGAGCAAAAAGAAGGAGAGGTTCCCAATACCTTCGTTGACGGTCGCAACCACCTCTTTCTGTCCTTTGCGGCAGTCCTTGCTAAGCAACGGAGCATTAAAGATATCGTGACAGGTGTCTGCGAGACAGACTTCTCAGGCTACCCTGACTGTCGAGATGTCTTTGTCAAATCTCTCAATGTTACTCTCAACCTGGCCATGGATTACGACTTCGTTATCCAAACGCCTCTCATGTGGCTGGACAAGGCTGAAACTTGGGAGTTAGCCGACCAACTCGGTGCCTTTGACTATGTTCGTGAAAAGACCTTAACCTGCTACAACGGGATTATCGGGAGCGGCTGTGGAGATTGCCCAGCCTGCCACCTACGTCAACATGGCCTAGATGTTTATCTTTCACAGAAAGGAGAAGACTAATGTTTTTTGCACCCAAAGAAATCAAACAGGAAACTGGAGAATCTCTCGTTTACAATCCTTATCGGACTCTAGTCTCTAAAGAATTTACTTTTGATGCTGCCCACCATCTCTTTCACTATGAGGGAAAATGCAAATCCCTTCATGGTCACACCTATCATCTGCAGATTGCTGTCAGTGGTTTTTTAGATGAACGCGGCATGACCTACGATTTTGGAGATATCAAAGCCATCTACAAGAACTACTTAGAGCCCCACTTGGATCATCGCTATCTAAACGAAACTCTTCCCTATATGAACACGACTGCTGAAAATATGGTTTACTGGATTTTCCAAACCATGAACCAAGAGTTGCCAGACGAGCGCGGTCTCCGTTTGGAATATGTTCGCCTCTATGAAACTCCGACTGCCTTTGCAGAGTTTAGACGGGAGTGGTTAGATGACTAGGGAACGTGTCCTCAAACTACCAGTTCTTGAAATTTTCGGCCCAACCTTTCAAGGCGAAGGTCGTGCTATCGGCCAGAAAACCATGTTTGTCCGCACTGCTGGTTGCGACTACCACTGCGACTGGTGCGATTCTGCCTTTACTTGGGATGGTTCTGAAAAACCAACTCGCATGACAGCTGATGAAGTCATTGCTGCCTTGGATAAATTGGGGAGCTACGACTATGTAACCCTATCTGGGGGAAATCCTGCTATTCTAGCAGCCAACATGGCCGAATTGGTCACTAAACTCAAGGAACGTGGTGTCACTCTGGCTGTTGAAACTCAAGGCTCCCGCTGGCAAAATTGGTTGAAAGACATCGACCAGGTTACTCTCAGTCCCAAACCTCCTTCATCCAAGATGGAAGTCAACTTTGAGACCTTGGACTTTATCGTTTCCCAACTTGATCCAGATAAGGTCACCTTTAAAATTCCTGTCTTTGACGATGCAGATTTGGCCTTTGCCAGAGACATACAAGAACGCTACCAACCAGATGTTCTCTTCTTATCGGCTGGAAATCCTGAGCCCAAGGCCACAGGCAATATTGTCCAAGACCAACTGAACCGCCTCAAAGAACTCTGGGAACGCATCGCTGCCGACGATAGCTGGGGCAATGTCCGCGTCCTTCCTCAACTGCATACCCTCCTCTACGACAACCAACGTGGTGTTTAAATTAGAAAGAAAAATCATGTCACAACAAGAAGAAATGAAAAATTTAAGCCTACTAGGCAATAAAGAAACCAACTACATCTTCGAGTATCAACCAGAAGTTCTCGAATCTTTTGACAATCGTCATGTAGAAAATGACTATTTCATCAAATTCAACTGTCCTGAATTTACTTCCCTTTGCCCTATTACTGCTCAGCCAGACTTTGCAACTATTTATATCTCCTACATCCCTGACAAACTCTGTGTTGAATCAAAATCCCTCAAACTCTACCTCTTTAGCTATCGAAATCATGGGGATTTTCACGAAAACTGCATCAACACCATCGGGAAAGACTTGGTCAACTTGCTAGACCCTCGCTATTTGGAGGTTTGGGGAAAATTCACTCCGCGCGGTGGCATTTCAATCGACCCCTACTACAACTACGGTAGGCCAGGAACTAAGTATGAAGGCTTGGCAGAACAACGCCTCTTCCAACATGACCTTTATCCAGAGAAAATTGACAACCGTTAAACTCATACGAAAAAGCCCTGTTCCTCAAAATGAGGAGCAAGGCTTTTTTAGTTTCAATTATTCTTCTGTTCCAAGGCAATTTTTCGAAACTAGAGCTGCAAGAAGGCCACCAAAGATTGGGGCAAGGATGAAAATCCAAACTTGTTGAAGAGCTGCGCCACCTACCAAAACAGCTGGTGCCAAGCTACGTGCTGGGTTAACTGAAAGTCCAGTGATGTTCGATCCCTACAAGGATCATTGCCATCAATGACAAACCGATTACCAAACCTGCGATTGCACCATTACCCTTGCTTGCTGATGTTACAGTCATGATAACCAAGACAAACAAGAAGGTTGCGATGACTTCAAACAAGAAACCACCGAATACAGTAACGCCGCTTGCCAAAGCATTTTCACCAAGACTAGCAGTTGACATACCTGAATTAGCCAAGAGGAAGAATACAGAAGCAGATGCTAAGAAAGCTCCAACTACTTGTCCAAGGATGTAGTTTACAAGCTCTGAAGATGACAAACGTTTGTTTACAAACATAGCAATCGAAACAGCTGGGTTCAAGTGAGCACCTGAAACAGTTCCGATTGAGTAGGTTGCGACTACGATTGCCAAACCAAAGGCAAAAGCAATTCCAAGGTGACCAAGACCATCAAGACCGTCTCCAAAAACAACAGCTCCTGTACCGACGAACACAAGCATGAACGTACTGATTAACTCAGCAACAAATTTTTTCATGTTCAATCTCCTTTTTTCAAAAACTAGATACTAGTCTATCAAAAGAAGGAAAGGGTTCCAAGAAAATTGATTGGAAATTTTCAGGATAAAATTCTATAAAAACGGTAGTGTTTATTTGAAACATTTTTTCTAAAGGTATATAATATTAATATAGTTCTAATAAATTATTTATTCCCTAATTTGAACTAATTTTTACAACTTTGCTGTTCTTTTATGAACGTTTGAATGGTATCATGGATACCAAGGAGGAATCATATGTCTAAAGTTGCTATTGTCACAGGTGCAGGTCAAGGAATCGGTTTTGCAATCGCAAAACGATTGGTTCAAGATGGCTTTAAGGTAGGAGTCTTAGACTACAATCCCGAAACAGCTGAAAAAGCTGTTACCGAATTATCAGCTGAAAATGCCTTTGCTGTCGTGGCCGATGTTTCGAAACAGGCCGAAGTTGCACAAGCATTTCAAAAAGTTGTTGACCATTTTGGTGATTTGAATGTTGTCGTAAATAACGCTGGTGTTGCTCCAACTACTCCTCTCGATACAATTACTGAGGAACAATTTACACGCACTTTCGGTATCAACGTTGGTGGTGTCATTTGGGGTTCACAAGCTGCACAAGCGCAATTTAAAGCACTTGGCCACGGAGGTAAAATTATCAACGCAACCTCTCAAGCCGGTGTAGTCGGTAACCCAAATCTAACTGTTTATGGTGGAACCAAATTTGCTGTTCGTGGAATTACGCAAACATTAGCACGTGATTTAGCAGACTCAGGAATCACTGTTAACGCCTACGCACCAGGTATTGTGAAAACACCAATGATGTACGACATCGCTCATGAAGTTGGTAAAAATGCAGGAAAAGATGACGAGTGGGGTATGCAGACATTTGCAAAAGATATTACTCTAAAACGTCTATCTGAACCAGAAGATGTGGCTGCAGCCGTCAGCTTCCTTGCAGGACCAGATTCAAACTACATTACAGGACAAACCATTATCGTTGATGGTGGTATGCAATTCCATTAAGATACACAAAAAGAGGTTGAAAAATGATTCAACCTCTTTTATTAGTTTTCATTATTAGTTAGGAGGATACAATAGAAACTCTTTCAATAAGTAATATTAACTTATCCCTAGTATTGAAAAGACTGGATAGCTTCTTTCAAGTCATCTTGTAAACTATTTCTCTGGTCAAGTTGGACATAGACTTCCAACAAGCAGGATCTGAAGTTGGAAAATTTGTAAAAATCTTCCTTTTCTTCTATCGGAAAATCAACAGTTTTTATCCAAGAAGCTACTTGCTCTTGCTCCAACTTTCCTTGTAAAATCGGTTCATATATCACTCTCGCTAAACGCCAATCTTCATCATCTGTAAAACGAATCGCAATTCTTTTAAACAGTTGACCAAGTATGTCAAAGACTTCATGAATTTTTTTTATAGGAAAGTCTGGATGACAAACTACCTCTGTCAGTAGATCAGCTCCATGCGCAAAAGCGTGAACCCAACCATACTGACTTGAAAAACCTGTTGCATCCTTTTCTTTTGAAAGATAGTGCAAACCTTGATGTAAAAGGATATTGCGAATTTCTGCTTTTAATCCCTGATAAAAAACCGATTGCTGGTTGGCATCCGCAGACAAGAGATTTGCATAAATAAGCGCCCTAAAAGAACGTTCAAGTGTTGACAAGCCTACCTTATCAATCTTTTTATCTAATCCTCCATCTGATAAAATTTCCTCAGCAATGAAATGAAATTGTTCCTGTGTAAATAGCTCTTCCTGAATCCCTCTAGCAAAGCTTGTAAAAACAAGGTCATCGCGAATTTCTGGAGAAGGATCTCCCAAATGGTCAAGCAACCACTGGATTTCTTCATCATGATAACTTGGTTTTTCTTCTGCTATTTTTCTAAGTAACTCTTGATACATGGGCAATACCTCTACATTTCTAGCAACTTATCAAAAAGTCATCCTTAAACAACTCAATATTGAATTCTCAATCAAATACAATCTGATATAAAATGAAGTAAATAACTATCAATATCAACTCTAGAGCAAGTTAAAATGTAACATCACAACCCTCAACGTCATTTTTGAAAATAGCTACAGCTCATCCAATTGTAATGATGCTTAACAAGCCCATAAACATCATTCTAGAATAACCTTTCTATTCCCTTACTCTCCCAACTGGGCACTGTAGGCAATAATCTGGTCAACTGTGTCTGATAAGAACTGAATGGTATCACGGAGTGGTTTGTCTGTTGAAATATCGGCTCCGATAATCATAGCTGACTCAAGTGGTGTCTTGCTACCACCTGATTTGAGGAGATTGAGCCAATCTTCAGCACCAGTTTCTGAATGTTTCAGATGAAGGTAACCTGCAGTCGAGATGACAAGACCAGCAGAGTAAGTGTAACTATACAAGCCCATGTAGTAGTGAGCTTGGCGCATCCAAGTCAGAGCTGCATCATCATCAATCTCAATGGCATCTCCCCAGAAATCCGTCAAGACTTCCTTCATAATACTATTGAGTTTGCTTGCTCCGAAGGTTTCTCCTTCTTCAATCAATGTATACACCTTACGCTGGAAGGCTGCTTCCAAAAGGTGAGTGATAAAGTTATGGAAGTAGGTGTCTGTCAAGCGGTGGGCAAGGGCGAAGCGTTTTTGACGAGGGTCGTCAGACTGGTGCTCCAAGTAGTCACTGAGGAGCAATTCATTGAAGGTTGACGGTGCTTCAACATAGTAGGTTGACATATGGGCATTGAAGTAGCTTTGGTGATTATCTGAAAAGATAAATTGACCCGAATGCCCGATTTCATGAATCAAGGTATAGACATCACTCAAACGGCCTGTCCAGCTCATGAGGACATATGGATGCACGCGATATGGATCCGCCGCATAACCGCCGGAATCCTTGCCACTATTAGCAGCAAAGTCCACCCAGCGCTCTTCTTGATAGCGAGCAACTTCCTGACAATATTCTTGCCCCAAGGGTTCTACCGACTTCATAACCAAGTCATAAGCATCGTCAATAGTCACTTCAGGATTTAGGGCACTATCTAAGTCTAATTTCCAGTCTGCAAAGGTCATCTTTTCAAGACCATTTACCTTGGCAACATGCTTGAGGTATCTCTGAGCGACTGGCGCAAAATCCTTCATGATAAGGTCAATCTGGCGGTCAAACATGGCACGGTCCACTTCTTGTTCAGCCAGAAGATAATCAAAAACTGAGTCGTAGCCCTTCATATCAGCCAATAGTTTTTCAGACTTGACTTGGGCTAAATAGGCTGCTGCAGCCGTATTTTGGTGCTTACGAAGTCCCTCTGAGAAGGAACGGAAAGATTTTTCACGAACCTCAGCATCCTCATGGTTTTGGTAGAAATTCTCATAAGTCACAAAGCTGTTTTTGTAGGTCTTGCCATGGACTTCAAAGTCAGCCATTTCAAAATCCCCAGCTCGCATCTTAGTGTAAATATCCTGCGGACTGTAGAAAACTTCACCCAGATTGGTTAAAGCCTTCTCCACATCTGCTCCTAGGTAGTGGGCTTTTTTGATTTTGGCCTGACGAATGGCAGCTGTTAAATGTGGCAATTTACCCAAACGGTCCAAGACTTCCTCGTCTGCTGCCACCAAGGCATCATCAAAGAAGGTCAAGGCTACGCTAGCATCTGTTTCAAATTCCATGCCAGCTTGGGCAATATTGGCAAATTCATCATTACTATAGTCTGTCGTCTGAGGCATAAAACCATAGTTACCAATATGGCTCATCTGAATGTAGATTTGCTCCAATTCCGCAAAGGCCTTCTCAAAATCTTCAAAAGTATGAAGATTACCCTTGTAGTCACGACTAAATTGGTTGATGTCTTCACGAGCCTTCTCGATTGCACGTAAGAAATCCTCACGGTCTTGGTATAGGGCTGTTAAATCCCAAAGTTCCTTCTCTGGAAATTCTGAACGGTGTTTTTGTTCCATTTTCTTCCTCTTATTTCTCTAATTCTAATAAAACACTAAGGGCTGATAAGGCGTAAAGTGGTGCTGTTTCTGCTCGCAAAATACGAGGACCAAGTCCTGCCAAGACTGCTCCCTTAGCTTCAAAACTCTCAATTTCTACAGGTGAGAGACCACCTTCTGGTCCAAAGATAAAGAGTAATTTTGCTCCTTTTTCAAGACCACTAACTACTTGTAAAAGTGCAGCGGATTCTCCTTCTTTTGCTGACTCTTCATAAGCCACTACGATTGAGTCAAACTGGTCAAGTTGGGCTAGAAAGTCTGCTTTTCTTTCAAAAAGCTGAATACTTGGAACGATATTACGCTTGCTTTGCTCTGCTGCTCCAAGGGCGATTTTTTCTAGTTTTTCAACCTTTTTACCCAATTTCTTGCCATCCCACTTAGCAACGGACCAATCGGCAGGGAAGGCCCAGATTTGACTGGCACCCAGTTCGGTTACTTTTTGAGTGATAAACTCCAGCTTGTCCCCCTTAGGAAAGCCGGATGCGATGGTCACTTGGACTGGTAGTTCCACATTGTCAGCTAGTTCTTCTACCAACTCAAACTGACGATCTTCCACATCCATCACGCGCGCCAAACGCTTGATACCATCATCAAAGACTAAGGTCACCTCATCATCTTCTTTCAAGCGCATAACCTGAAACATATGCTTGCTGGTTTCCTTGTCCTCGATGGTGACAGGAGAGATTGCACTCCCCTTGACAAAATACTGCTGCATGCTAGCCTCCAATCACACCTGAAATATCCTTGGTTTTCTTAAAGACACAGGCATTCCATTCCCCTTGAACCATGTGGGTTTCAAGGAAAAATCCAGCTGACTCAGCCGACTCGCGCACCATGTCCCACTTGTCCTTAATAATTCCACTCATGATGAGGTAGCCTTCGTCCTTGACCAAGCGGTAGGCATCCTCCGTCAGATGAATGAGAATATCCGCCAAAATATTAGCCACAATCACATCTGCCTCAATCTCAACTCCCTTAAGCAAGTCTCCTGCCGCTACATGGATGTTTTCCATACCAGGGTTGAGCTCAATATTTTCCTGAGCAACACGAACTGCCACATCATCTAGGTCATAGGCGAAAATTTCCTTAGCACCAAGTAGCGAGCTAGCAATAGAGAGGACGCCTGATCCAGTTCCCACATCTAGCACTGTTTCCCCACCACGAAGAACCTGTTCCAAGGCGAAAAGGCTCATCTTGGTAGTTGGGTGGGTTCCTGTCCCGAAGGCCATACCAGGATCTAGCTTGATAATCTTCTCTCCCGCAGTCGCCTCGTAGTCTGTCCAAGATGGCACGATAGTCAAATCATGAGTGATGCGAGCTGGTTCATAGTATTTCTTCCAGTTGTCTGCCCAGTCTTCCTCAGCCAAGGCAGTCGTACCCATTTTTACCTCTCCCAAGTCCATAAAATCCGTTAATTCTGCTAGGCGAGCCTGCAAGTCTGCCTCAACCACTGCCACATCAACCGTATCAGGATAGTAGGCTGTCACTACGATTTCTTCTTGCTGCTCGACCTCTGGGAAAATTTCACCGAAGCGGTCGACATTTCCCACATAGTCCATGCTATCTTCAATTGCTACCCCTTGGGCACCTAACTCAATCAAGAGGTTGGAAACCAACTCCTCTCCCTCACGCTTCACTGTAACTTTTAACTCTTGCCATGTTTCCATTATTAAGATACCAAGCCCGTAAAACACAAAGCAAAAATAGAAACTTCTCTGAAGACGCTTGTGTCTAAGAGAAGTTTATCTTTTTGGCACAGTGTTTAGGGCGAGTTCAGTTTAGAAATGTAACTGAACTATCCTTTCTATTTCTCTATGCATTTTTTCATGTATACCATATCCATGCCTTCTTTTTCAGGTTCAATATGGGTTTGATGGTAGCCGTTCTTCTCATAGAAAGCAACCATACCTTCATCCTGTAATACCGTACACAAATCCCACTGCTTAATCGTCGGAAATTCCTTTTCCAGCAATTCCAATCCTTCAGAACCATAACCTTTTCCTTGATACTGGGGCAAAATTGCTGCCGTTCCCAACCAAGCCTCCGTCAACTCTTCATTGGTCTGAACTCGTAAAAATCCGATTTTTTCGTCCTTTTCTTTCACAAAGTAGTAATAGCTATTAGAACGCTCAACCAATTTCCACTTGATTCGTTCACAGTCCTCCATATAAGGATCGTATTCATCTTGGTATTTGTCATAAACCGCCTTAAAGCTGGCTCTTTGAATCGCAATGATGGTCTCCAAATCCTCTGCTCCTGCTCGTTCAAGTCTTATCATAAACTTTCCTCCAAATAATCCCTCAATCTCCCCTGGAGCTGAGGCACTGCCTGTTTAGACTTCAAAAACTCCTCAATAGGCATCAGTTTATAGGCCTGTCCTTCATCTCCAAAGATAATATTGTCAAATTGTTCTTGTCTTAACTGACCAACCATAAAGACCGATTGCTTACCTTCAAAGATTACGCTAGGATAAATTTTGCCCCAAAGCAAACAATCTTCATTTAAATGAATTCCCAGTTCTTCATAAACTTCACGCGCTGCGCACTCGAAAGGACTTTCGTTTCCTTCACGACCACCACCTGGAAATTCCCACATGTTGGGACAAGGGATATTTTCCTTGTCATCACGTAAGATAGTCAAGACCTTATCCCCACAAATCAAGGCAATCTTAGAGCCTGTGAAATCAGAAATCTCTAGTTCCATGTCAAACTCCTAGTATCTCGGATAAGGATAAAATTCTCCCTCTTCCAAGCCAACTTTTCCTTCTTCAAAGACTTCTTGGTTCCATTCCATTACAAATTCTTCTGCTTCTGGGTCTTCCAAAAAGTCCATGAGGGCATCTAGTCCAACCTCGGCAGTATCTTTAAGGAATAGAGAAAAATAAGCTAAAAATTCGCGAGAAAATCCTTTTTTAGGCAGGTAAGGGATAACTGTCAAATAGTCTTCTGCATTGACGGTTGACTTAGCAGGATTGTAAAAAAGCACTGCTTCCTCAAAGAGAATATCATCTGACGAAACCTCTCCGTCTTCATCCACCATCTCCACACCTGTAGCATTTTGTGCCTCTAGTAGAAAACTCACTTCAACCGCGTGGTTACGCTTGTCCCAACTAATCTCAAAGTCAAAGGGAAAATTCTTCTCCAACTCTTCCTCTAAAACATCTAAAAATCCGTATGTTGCCATTTTGTCCTCTTTCTATGCGACTCTTTAATCGCCCCGATTGCTCGGAAATATGCTAAAATAGATACTACCATCTTACCACATATACATCAGAAAATCCACGTTAGAAAGGACTGCTATGCCAGACAATCTCGCACTTCGCATGCGCCCTAAAACCATCGATCAGGTCATCGGTCAGGAACATCTGGTCGGACAAGGAAAAATCATCCGTCGCATGGTGGAAGCCAACCGCCTGTCCTCCATGATTCTATATGGACCTCCTGGAATCGGCAAGACCAGTATTGCTTCAGCCATCGCTGGGACTACTAAGTATGCCTTTCGAACTTTCAATGCGACAGTTGATAGTAAAAAGCGACTGCAAGAAATTGCGGAAGAGGCTAAATTTTCAGGTGGACTTGTACTACTCCTTGACGAGATTCATAGACTAGATAAAACCAAGCAAGACTTCCTCTTGCCTCTCTTGGAAAGTGGACTGGTCATCATGATTGGCGCTACAACTGAAAATCCTTTCTTCTCTGTCACTCCTGCCATTCGCAGTCGCGTTCAAATTTTTGAGTTGGAACCTCTGTCTAACCAAGAAGTCAAAGAGGCTCTACAGATAGCTCTAAGTAACCCTGAGCGTGGTTTTGATTTTCCAGTAGAACTAGATGAGGATGCGCTGGACTTCATCGCAACCTCTACAAACGGAGACCTGCGCTCTGCCTTTAACTCACTGGATTTGGCTGTTCTTTCTACCCCTGAGAATGATAAGGGCATTCGCCATATCACTCTAGACATCATGGAAAATAGTCTTCAGAGAAGCTACATCACTATGGACAAGGATGGAGACGGTCACTATGATGTTCTATCTGCCCTGCAAAAGTCTATCCGTGGCTCAGATGTTGATGCCAGTCTTCACTATGCTGCCCGCTTGATTGAGGCTGGGGATCTGCCAAGTCTCGCTCGTCGCTTGACCGTTATCGCCTATGAAGATATCGGTTTGGCCAACCCTGAAGCCCAGATTCATACCGTGACTGCTCTGGATGCTGCCCAGAAGATTGGGTTCCCAGAAGCCCGCATTCTCATTGCCAATGTCGTGATTGATTTGGCCCTTTCTCCAAAATCCAACTCAGCATACGTGGCTATGGACAAGGCACTTGCTGACCTCAAAACATCAGGGCACTTGCCTATTCCGCGACACCTGCGTGATGGACACTACAGCGGAAGCAAGGAACTAGGGAATGCCCAAGACTATCTCTATCCACACAACTATCCTGGAAATTGGGTCAAGCAAGACTATCTACCAGAAAAAATTCGTAATCATCACTATTTCCAAGCAGAAGATACTGGTAAATATGAACGGGCTTTGGCTCAAAGAAAGGAAGCTATCGACCGTTTGCGAAAAATCTGAAATCCTTTTCAAAAAATTGCACTTTCCTCTTGATTTTTTTTGAAAAAGTGGTATTATATAAACATAGAAACGCTGTGGTGTACGACTTCACACTTAAGTGTTGACCGACTATTTTTTGTATTATTAGGGAAACAAAAGTCTTCTAACAGCATGTAGGCCGTCTCACACGGAAACAGCTTCAGTTAGAGCGAGTTGCCCACCTGCTTAATTGCGCGGGTTCAATACAAACCGTGAAGTTTCGGCACCAATACAGCTTTTTTCTTTGCCTCCTTAGCTCAGCTGGCAGAGCAGCGGACTCTTAATCCGTGGGTCACAGGTTCGATCCCTGTAGGGGGCATCTACATACAACAGGAAAAGCCTTGGAATCAAGGTTTTTTTCGTATCTTCTACAAAAAAAGCAAGAGTTTTAGAGGACTATGACTCTAGATGTACATTTTACTTAAATGACTGAAGGTCTTTTCTTAATAAAAACACCCCAAAAATTAGATTTTTTCTGTCTAACTTTTGAGGTACAGTTCAAAACGCGAAATAGCATTTTTTATTTTAGGTTACTAATCTAGTCGAATAAACATCATGGCATTTAACAAAGATATGAGTGAGACCGTGTTTATATTATTTGAATAGATGAGTCTCTTATTTTCAATCGGAGGAATAATAAAATTAGAAATGATGATATCATAAGGCGATTCTTCTAAAGATTCCTTTGATAATTCTAATTCAGTCCAAACTTCAAGTTCAAAATTGTTGCTGCAATAATAAGAAAGTGTCTCTGCAACGGATTTTGCATGATACTGATCAAAATTACTCATAACCAGAACCTTCAGCTTTGGCTGATTTTGTAGTAGATTAAGCACCAAATGTTTGGTATGAGTGATGAAGGTATAAGATAGATGATTTACCATCATTGAACTAGAACAAACCTCAAGAGTCTCTAAATAATGAGAAAGCTCTTTTTTTACATCTGAAACAAATTTAGGAAAAATATTTTGAAAATTCCTGATTGTATTCCCTTTTTGATCAAATAAAATAAACTCAGTAGACAACTCTTGACGATACAGATGTGCGGTATTATGCAGATGCCAAATCAGATTATCCTTATTCTCAATCTCAATCTGATACTTGACTGAAATCTGATCAATAAAATCACTCAATAGATGGTAAGATTTTTCAACATAGCTATCCTTTTTTACGCATTTCATAAAGAGACTTTCATCTATGAAAAACATTTTGTGAAAGTAAGACACAAATAATTGGCAAACAACTTCTTCATCTAAAGAGAGATTGTATTCTGATTCAAAACTCTGAGCAACACCTTCTATTCCTTCTGCCTGCATTAAAAAATCCAAACTTTGGTCGTTAAAAGAATCTTTCTCTATTTCCATAAGATGACCAAACTTTATTCGATATAGATTAATAACCAGGAGCAGCTTTAGCATTCTATGCGTTGACAAATTCATTGGAAAGCTTGTTTCCTTATAAACCAATTCTAACAATTAAGATAGGGGCTCTGATGAAAAATTTTCAAATGGCCATTCTAGGAAATAATATTTTTCTGAAAAATATTGTGCAAAAAAGTAACGAATGTCTCTCTCATTTCCAATGATTTGAACAGGGGTCAGACTGATTTCAAATTGAAATTGCTTTTTAATCACTTTATTGATTTGGCTAATAATACGATAGAGCGAAGATTAACTGATATAAAATTCTTTACAAATACTCTCAGCTTGACACCCTTCATTAAAGAAGATAAATTCTAAAATCGAAAAATGGGTTGAATGCTTAAAGAAATGATGGTAAACCATTTCAATATCACTATCATCGGTATTAATAATGCGTATACCATTAGTAGAAGAATGAAAAATCAAGTCAGGAAAAGAAGATTTAACATGGGATAGATCATCTTTGACTGCACGTTCTGTACAATTTAATAACTCTGCTAGTTCAGAACGATGAAACCATCGTTTATGTTCAAATAATAATTCTAATTGCCTATGACTTTTTTTAGATAATAAATCTCTCATGAATGTCTTTCTATCTTTATAAATTATCGGATTAAACCTCTTGCAATTATACCACAATGAATAGGTATAGCATGCTATAACGACTTTTCCTAAAATCTTTTATTTCGTATAATAACACTACAGAAACAATATATAAACAATTTTCTTATTTTACCGTCTATTGAGGGCGTGAATACAGAATCAAATTCAAGTCGAAAGATTATATTTTTAATTTTAAAAATTATATAATAGCAACAATCAAAGAATTTGATTTTTTTATATTAAAATTACATAATAATCAAAATAATTGATTATTTTATATCAAAATTATATAATAGCAATAATCAAAGGAATTGATTTATTTTTTGATATTAAAATAAAAAAGGAGGGTAAGCAATATTGTGGTCAATCATTGCTGGAGGTCTTATTGGACTTGTAGCAGGTAGAATCACTAAAAAAGTAGTCCTATGGGAATCGTCGCAAATGTATTCGCTGGTTTAGTCGGGTCATCTGTAGGACAATCCCTTTTAGGTAGTTGGGGCCCATCCATCGCTGGAATGGCTTTGATCCCATCTATTGCAGGAGCAGCAATTGTTGTTACTGTAGTATCATTCTTTACAGGTAGAAAGTAAACTTTTCGCCAGTAAAGTTAGCAAACTATTTTTAAATCAATGACGAGAAAAATAGTTTAAATGTTAAATCGAAAGGATTGTATATGTCAAAAGCAAAGAAAATATGTTTCATTATTTTCTGTATTTTAATCTTGACAATTTTCCTTCCTGTTTTGATAGATTATCATCAAGTTAGTGATCTAGGCATTCAGCTATTTAGCTGGAGACAGAATCATTTCGTTGAATTCTATCTTGCTAGATATATATTCTGGGGGATAGTGGCTCTATCAACTTTAGTTTTGTTATCGATGTTAGTTGTGTTGTTTTATCCTAAACGTTATTTGGAAATTCAACTTGAAACTAAAAACGATACATTAAAATTAAAGAATTCTGCAATCGAAGGTTTTGTTAGAAGTTTGGTAAGTGATCATGGATTGATCAAGAACCCAACTGTTCATGTAAATTTACGAAAAAATAAATGTTTCGTTCATGTAGAAGGTAAAATTCTTCCTTCGGACAACATCGCTGACAGATGCCAACTAATTCAAAATGAAATAACTAATGGATTGAAGCAGTTTTTTGGTATTGAGCGTCAGGTTAAACTAGAAGTTCTAGTAAAAGACTACCAGCCTAAACCAAAACCTCAAAACAAAAAGACTGTTAGTCGTGTGAAGTAAGGAAGTAAAAAATGGAATGGCTTAAACAATATCGATATCCAATAATCGCAGGTCTCATAGGCGTATTTCTCGCTTGTTTGATTATCTCCTTTGGCTTCTTCAAAACAATATTTGTATTGATTTTAGGAGCAATGGGAGTTGCAGCTGGATTATATATCGAAAAAAACTATATAGATAAATAAAAATTACTAATTTAATTAAAGGAGTTTCATATGTCAAACGAAAAAAACATTAACACTAACGTAGAAAAGAAAGATGCTACTGCTGTAGCTCACGAAATCAAAGGGGAACTTACTTACGAAGATAAAGTTATCCAAAAAATCATTGGTCTGTCACTAGAAAACGTTTCAGGTCTTTTGGGAATCGACGGTGGTTTCTTCTCAAATCTTAAAGAAAAAATCATTAACAGCGATGACGTAACAAGTGGTGTTAACGTAGAAGTTGGTAAAACACAAGTTGCAGTTGACTTAAACGTTATTGTTGAGTACCAAAAAAATGTTCCAGCTTTATATTCAGAAATCAGAGAAATCGTATCTTCAGAAGTTGCTAAAATGACTGACTTGGAAGTTGTTGAAATCAACGTAAACGTTGTCGACATCAAAACTAAAGAACAACATGAAGCAGACTCAGTAAGCCTTCAAGATCGCGTATCTGACGTTGCTGAATCAACTGGAGAATTTGCTTCAGAACAATTTGAAAAAGTAAAATCTGGTATTGGTAGCGGTGTTGCTACTGTCCAAGAAAAAGTTGGCGAAGGTTTCGAAAATGTTAAAGGTGCAGCAACTGGTGTAGTATCTCACGAGAACTCTCGTGTAAAATAATCCAATAAATGGAGGTATCATCATGTCAGTAGAAGAAAAACTTAATCAAGCCAAAGGTTCTATCAAAGAAGGTGTTGGTAAAGCCATCGGTGATGAAAAAATGGAAAAAGAAGGAACAGCTGAAAAAGTTGTTTCTAAAGTAAAAGAAGTTGCTGAAGACGCCAAAGACGCTGTAGAAGGTGCTGTAGAAGGTATCAAAAACATGTTGAGTGGCGACGATAAATAAGGATAAAAGTTGCTTTATCTTTTTAGTAACATTAGTCAAAAGAGTCTGAGTCAAGATGATTCTCAGAAAACAAAAAGCTAGAGATTTCCAATTGCGGAACTCTAGCTTTTTAATTTTACCTCTTTCTCTTATTATATTTCAGCAGGTTGTTGGCCATGAGTACGAATCCCATGTCAATTCTCACTTGACACTTACCTCTCAGATGACATCTCTTATAACCCAAACAAACCTTTATCTGCCCAAAGACAGATTTCATATCAATCTTACGTTTAGCGAAAATTTATCTACCCTTGGAAGATAAAAGTGCCTGATATTCTTTAGTTTTTAAACACTGGTAACGTTCATTCATATACAGTCCCTTTTGAGGGGCTGATTCAGGTTCATAATCGCAGTCAACATTGATTTCAAGGATTTTTACTTTCTATCTCCTCTTTTTCATGATGTATTTTCGTACAGGTTCTTCAACCATTTGAACGATTTCAAATCCTTCTTTTTGGTAAAGATTGTGAGCTGTTTGATTTGCCTCGTAGACATTTAGAGAAATAGTATCTATGTCTTCATTTTCAAATGCCAAACTAACAAATTTCCTTAAAGCCTGGCTACCTAAGCCTTGCCCCTGTTTCTGAGGATTGATAAAAAATCTTCCAATATGAAGATTACTGTCTTCTAGCCTGATTTTTTGTATTAGCCCCACAAACTCTTGTCCATCAAAGATTGAAAAGATTCCTTCCAAATCTTGCAAGGCTTGAAGGGTCAGTGGAAAAGGAATCATTGTTCCCATCCATTGTTCTTGAAAGGATTTGCCAAGGGAGTTGGACCATTGGCATACGAATTGAGCATTTTCTGGGCTCACATTTTCTTCAAAACGAATTGTCATCTTTTTCTCACCATCTTATCTATGTTTCTCCATTATACTACTTCTCCCATTTTTTACGAATAGATAAGTATGATTGATTTTTATTTTTTTCTTGTCGGGAGCATTCTCGCTTCCTTTCTTGGTTTGGTCATTGACCGTTTTCCTGAACAATCCATTATCATACCAGCTAGTCACTGCGATTCCTGTCAGACTCCCTTGCGTCCCTTAGATTTGATTCCGATTCTCTCGCAGGTCTTCAATCGCTTTCGCTGTCGCTATTGCAAGGTTCGCTATCCTGTCTGGTATGCCCTCTTTGAACTAGGCTTAGGACTCCTCTTTCTAGCTTGGTCTTGGGGCTGGCTTTCCTTGGGACAAGTCATCCTAATCACTGCTGGTTTGACCTTGGGCATCTACGACTTTCACCATCAGGAATACCCCCTACTGGTCTGGATGACTTTCCACCTAATCCTCATGGTCTGCTCTGGCTGGAATCTGGTCATGGTCTTCTTCCTTGTACTTGGAATTGTGGCTCATTTTATAGATGTCCGCATGGGTGCAGGGGATTTCCTCTTTTTAGCTTCCTGCTCTCTCGTATTTAGTGCGACCGAATTACTGATCTTGATTCAGTTTGCTTCTGCGACGGGAATTCTAGCCTTTCTCCTGCAAACGAAAAAGGAAAGACTTCCTTTCGTGCCTTTCCTCTTACTCGCTGCTTGTGTGATTATTTTTGGTAAGCTACTGCTTGTTTGATAAAGTCCTGAATCGGCTCTCCTTGGTGGAGAGCTTTTACGATTTTTGAACCAACGATAACGCCATCTGACACCGCATTGAAGCGTTCTACATCGGCTTGACTAGATACGCCAAAACCTGTCAAGACTGGGATATCGGCCACTTGATGCAATTGTGCCAAGTGCTTGTCCAAATCTGCACGGTAATTGCCAGATTTCCCTGTCACCCCATTAATAGCAACAGCATAAACAAATCCTTCTGCACCTTCAATCAACTCTTTCTGACGCTCAATCCCTGTCGTCAAACTAACTAGGGGAATCAAGGCCATGTCTGTATCTGCCAAAAATGGTTCTACAAAGTTGGCATGCTCATGAGGTAGATCTGGAATAATCAAGCCCTTAACCGCTGTATCAGCCAGACCTTTGACAAAGTTCTCCACACCGTACTGAAAGAGGGGGTTGAAGTAGGTCATAATGACTAGTGGAATCTCTGTTTCAATGGTTTTCAAGGTTTCAACCAAAGCCTGGGTAGAGGTCCCGCGGGCTAAACTGCGCAAGCCTGCTTCTTCGATAACAGGCCCATCTGCAACTGGGTCTGAAAAGGGAATACCCACTTCAATAGCTGAAACACCCAAATCTTCTAAAAAGTGGATTGTTTCAGCGAGACCATCCAAACCTTTCTCGTGATCTCCAGCCATGATATAGGGAACGAAAATTCCTTTTCCAGCTGCTTTAATAGCATTCAATTTTTCTGTTAGTGTCTTAGGCATGAGCTTCTCCCTTCTTTGCTGCATCTGCTTCCAAACGGTCTTTGACTTGAACTACATCCTTATCCCCACGACCTGATAGGCAGACAATCATGGATTTGTCTGGTCCAAGTTCTTTGGCCAATTTCACCGCAAAAGCAATAGCGTGGCTAGATTCCAAGGCTGGTATAATCCCTTCCACGCGAGACAAGAGTTGGAATCCTTCCAAGGCTTCCTCGTCCGTCACAGGAACATAGCTGGCACGTTTGATATCGTGGTAGTGAGAATGTTCTGGACCGATACCAGGATAGTCCAAACCTGCTGAGATAGAGAAGGCTTCAAGAATTTGACCATGGGCATCTTGGAGCACATCCATGAGAGAACCGTGAAGAACACCAGGATGACCCTTGGTCAAAGTAGCTGCGTGGTGCTCTGTGTCTACACCAAGTCCAGCTGCTTCAGCCCCATACATAGCTACAGACTCATCTTCTACAAATGGATGGAAGAGACCGATAGCATTAGAACCACCACCAACACAGGCTACTAGGGCATCTGGCAAATCTTGACCTGTCAAGTCACGGTACTGTTGTTTAGCTTCTCGACCGATAACACTTTGGAAGTCACGAACAATTTCTGGGAATGGATGAGGCCCCAAGGCAGATCCAAGGATATAGTGGGTATCATCGATATTAGCTACCCATGAACGAAGGGCTGCATTGACCGCATCCTTGAGCACGCGCGAACCATCTGTCACTGCCTCAACCTTGGCTCCCAAAAGCTCCATACGGAAGACATTGAGGGCTTGGCGTTTGACATCTTCCTCACCCATGTAGATAGTACATTCCATGTTAAAGAGGGCTGCAGCTGTTGCAGTTGCCACACCGTGCTGCCCAGCACCAGTTTCCGCGATAATTTTCTTTTTACCCATGCGTTTAGCCAGCAAAACTTGTCCCAAGGCATTGTTAATCTTATGGGCCCCTGTATGGTTGAGGTCTTCACGTTTAAGATAAATCTTGGCTCCGCCAATATGCTGGGTCAAGTTTTTTGCGTAGTAAAGGGGAGTTTCACGTCCCACATACTGGCGCAAAAGTTGGTTTAATTCCTCTTGGAAACTTGGATCTGCCTGACTTTCACGATAAGCCTTTTCCAACTCCAAAACTGCTGTCATCAATGTTTCAGGGACGAAACGTCCGCCGAATTTTCCGTAAAATCCATCTTTATTTGGTTCTTGATATGCCATTCTTTGCCCTCTCTATAAATCTTCTAATCTTTTCCTGATCTTTTTGTCCATCTGTCTCCACTCCACTCGATACATCTACTGCATAGGGAGTAAAGTGTTGAATTGCTTTTACGACATTGTCTTCATTAAGCCCACCTGCTATAAAGAAGGGCTGTGTTAGTCCAATCGTATCCAGTTGAGCCCAGTCAAAGGTCTGGCCACTCCCAGCCACAGGGGCATCAAAGAGTAGATAGTCTGCCTGAGAATTGGGCACATGACCCTCTCCATCCACCTGCACAGCCTGAATACTGGCATAAGGCAAATTCTCAAACAAATCATCCGCCACCTGACCGTGAACTTGAACCAAGTCCAAGCCAACTTTGTCAATCGCTTCTAGCAGTTCTGCCCGACTTGGTGAAACAAATACACCAACCTTTTTGACATCTGCAGGAATAAGCTTTGCCAGCTCAGCAGCCTGATCCAAGGTCACCTGTCTTTTACTAGGTGCGAAGACAAAACCGATGTAGTCGGCTCCTGCTGATACGGCTGTTTCCACCGCTTCTTTGGTCGATAGTCCACAAATCTTAACCTTTGTCAATCTGCAACTCCTTGATTCTCTGGGCCACATCTTCTGCCTGCATAAGAGCTGTCCCTACCAAAATTCCGTTAAAGTATGGCGCTACTCGTTCCGCATCCTGCCCTGTGAAAATAGCAGATTCAGAAATATAATAGCGACCTTCTTCAAAGTGCTGGGCCAAATCCACACTGGTCTGCAAGTCGACTTCAAAGGTAATCAAGTTGCGGTTATTGACCCCAATAATCTCCGCACCAAGCCTGTGGGCCACTTCTAGTTCAGATAGATTGTGAGTCTCCACTAAAACTTCCAGACCAAGCTCTGTCGCATAGTCATAAAGTTCCTTGAGGCGTTCTTCGGACAAGGCTGCCACAATGAGCAAGATGACTGTCGCACCTGCATTGCGAGCACGGATGATTTGCTTTTCATCGATGATAAAGTCCTTGTTAAGCGTAGGAATCTGTACCTGACTGGAAATCTCCCGTAGATAATCCAAATGCCCTTTAAAGAAAACTTCATCTGTCAGAACAGAAATCATCACTGCGCCATTCGCTTCATAAGTCTGGGCCTGTTGCACAATATCCACATCTAGATTGATATCTCCCAGACTAGGGCTAGCCTTCTTGACTTCAGCGATTACCTGTAAACGGTCTTGGTGATTCTTCAAAAATTCTGCCAAGCGATAGGTCTGACGCAAGGGCTGGATTTCCTCCAGCTCCATCTGATCAACCTCACGCGCCTTCTGCTCCAAAATTCGTGCTAAAAATTCCTGACTCATTTTTGGTACTCCTGTAACAGTCTGAGTTTTTCAAGGGCCTTGCCACTAGCAATCACTTGACGGGCCAAGGCAACTCCTTCCTTGATGCTATCAACCTTACCATTAGCATAGAAACCAAGACCTGCATTCAGAACTGTAGTTTCCAAGAATGGACTTGGTTCGTTCTTGAGAACGCTAAGCAAAATTTCTGCATTTTCCTGAGCATTGCCTCCACGAATGTCTTCGATAGCGTGGCGCCCCATCCCTAAATCCTCTGGAGTAAAGCTTGATAAGGTGATTTCACCATTTTCAAGAAGAGCAATATTGGTTGTTCCGTTCAAACCAGCTTCATCCAGTCCTTCTGGCCCAGCAACCACGATGGCACGCTTGCGACCCATATTTTTCAAAACCTGAGCTGTACTTTCTAGCAGTTCTGGACGACTAATACCAAGAAGCTGTGTTTCCAAAGCCATTGGGTGAATCAGAGGACCAGTCAAGTTCATAATCGTTGGGATTCCCAATTCCAAACGAGCTGGCATGATGTATTTCATAGCTGGATGCATATTTTTGGCAAAGAGAAAGACGATGCCAGTTTTATCAAAGACCTTACCTAGTTCAGCTGGTTTGAGGTCAAGGTTAATACCCAAGGCTTCAAGGACATCTGCAGAACCAGATTTAGAAGAAATCGAGCGGTTACCGTGTTTGGCCATATGAACACCACCACCAGCCAAGACAAAGGCTGCAGTTGTGGAGATGTTAAAGCTGAAGGACTTGTCCCCACCTGTACCACAGTTGTCCATGGCATCATGAATTTCAGTTGGAATATGTTGGGCATGTCCTCTCATGACTTGGGCAATGGCTGTGCGTTCTTCAGGTGTTTCCCCCTTCATCTTAAGAGCTAAGAGGAGAGAAGCAATCTGCGCTTCAGTTACACGCCCAGTTACGATACGCTCAATGACATCCGTCATTTCCACACCTGATAAATTTTCAAATTTTGCTAGTTTTTCAATAATCTCTTTCATCCTAGTTTCCTCACTTTACAACCTTCTCAATAAAATTCCGAATAGAAGACAAGCCATCTGGCGTTCCAATACTCTCTGGATGGTACTGGAAGCCATAAATTGGTAGGTTTTTGTGTTGAATTCCCATGATAGCTTGATCATCAGTCGAACGAGCTGTCACCTCAAAGTCTTTTGGCATTTCTTCAATCAAAATACTGTGGTAACGCATGACCGCACGGCCATCCTCGATACCTTGATACAAAACAGATGGCGCTTCAAAACTGATATTGCTCTGCTTCCCATGCATGACTTTTGGAGCCAAGCCTAGCTTACCACCAAAGACTTCTGCAATGGCTTGATGACCCAGACAAATCCCAAGAATCGGCTTTTTGCCAGCAAAGTCACGAATCATATCTTCCATCTTTCCAGCATCAATTGGCCAACCTGGACCAGGAGAAAAGACCAAACCATCTGCTTTTTCAGCTTCTTCATATAGCTTGGGATCATCATTTCTCAAGACCTGAACTTCTGCAAAATTCCCAATGTATTGGGCCAAGTTATAGGTAAAAGAATCATAGTTATCAATCAATAAAATCATGGTCTTAGTTCTCCAATTCTAGTCATAGATTTAGCTTTGTTAATGGTTTCTTGGTATTCGTTTTGGGCGATAGAGTCGTAGACAATCCCTGCCCCAGCCTGCACATAGGCTCTTTGATTTTTGAGAATCATAGTTCGGATAGCGATGGCGAAATCCATATCACCTGTCGCCGACAAGTAGCCGATTGCTCCTGCGTATACTCCCCGTTTTTCTGTTTCCAATTCATAGATACGTCTCATAGCTCGAATCTTTGGTGCTCCTGAAACTGTTCCAGCAGGAAGTGTTGATTTTAAAGCATCCATAGCAGTGAGTTCTGGAAGCAAACGCCCCTTGACAACACTAGTCAAATGCATGACGTAGCGGAAGAGCTCCACTTCCATATACTTGGTAACTTGGACACTTGCCGTTTCAGAGATGCGACCAATATCATTGCGTCCCAAGTCTACCAACATTCGATGCTCTGCTGTTTCCTTTTCATCAGAAAGCAGGTCTGTCGCTAAGGCCTTGTCCTCTTCATCCGTAGCTCCTCTTGGTCGTGTACCCGCAATCGGATTGGTTGTCACGATGCCATTTTTGACGGAAACCAAACTTTCTGGACTGGCACCGATGATTTGATAATCCCCAAAATCATAGAAATAGAGATAATTAGATGGGTTGGTCACGCGGAGATTTCTGTAAAAGTCAAATGGATTTCCAGTAACTTCTGCTGAGAAGCGCTGACTGAGCACGCATTGGAACATGTCACCATTTCGAATCAAGTCACGAGCTGTTTCTACCATTTCCTCAAACTTCTGAGGAGCGATATGGGGTTTGAAGTCAAGTGGTGATAAATCCAAATCTTCAAATTCATTTGGAGCAGGAATGTGTAATTCCTCAAGCACTTGGTTCAAGGATTTTTCCAAATCTTCTTGACTACGCTCACTATAGAGAGCATCCTCTATGACATGGATTTTTTCCTTCTTGTGGTCAAAGACCATGTAACTCTCATATACAAAGAAATGCATGTCTGGCGTTCCAATTGTATCTTCTGGAATTTGACCAATTTCTTCATAAAGTGAAATCATATCGTAACCCACAAAGCCAATTGCCCCACCACCAAAAGGTAGGTCTGAATGGTGCTGGCTCTTATGAGTCACTTCGTAAAGGAAATCCAAGGGATCTCGATCAATCACTTGACCATTTTGATAAAGGACCCCATTTTCAAACTTAATCTCAAAAACTGGATTATAGGCTAGGATAGAAAAACGAGCTGTTTCCTTGTCTCTCGGAATACTCTCTAAGATAACCTTGTGTTGCCCCTTTAGGCGCATATAAGCCAAGATTGGTGATAAGACATCTCCATGAATGATTCGTTCCATTGTAATTTCCCTTTCAGTTCTAATTCTAGTTGGTGGCGACTGTATGAAAAATCCCCACGCAAAATAACTTGCGTGAGGACGAAATTCGCGGTGCCACCTCAATTATAGGATTTCTCCTATCTCTCATTCCTGTCTCAGATACCTCCTGTAACAGGCTGTGCGATAAAGGGCACTCCCTTGAGAATTATGTTTTCTTCTCTCGTTTCAGATGGACCCAACCTTACAGCATTCTCTGCTTGTTTTCAGCAACCACAAGCTCTCTGTGAGAGAAAAGACTGTAATTTTTCCATCTTTTATTTTTTAGCTTCTAGGTAGTCTGCAATAGCAGCTACGTCCTTGTCCCCACGACCAGAGACATTGATGATGATAATGTCGTCTTTACTTAGTTTTGGTGCACGTTTAACCGCTTCTGCGATAGCGTGCGAACTTTCAATCGCTGGGATAATTCCTTCTGTCTTGCTGAGAAGGAGGAGAGCCTGAACAGCTTCTTCATCCGTCGCAGCAACATATTCCACGCGACCTGAATCTTTGAAGTAGGCATGTTCTGGGCCAACCCCTGGATAGTCCAAACCAGCTGAGATAGAGTAAACTGGAGCCAGCTCTCCGTCTTCCTTAAAGACTGCATAAGTCTTCATGCCATCAACAATTCCGATACTACCTTTTGTCATAGTAGCTGCGTGCTTGTCTGTATCAAGTCCATGACCAGCAGCTTCGACCCCAACCAATTTGACTTCTTCATCAGCCACATACTGTGAAAAAGCACCGATAGCATTGGAACCACCACCTACACAGGCAATAACGTAATCTGGCAAGCGTCCTTCTTTTTCTAAGATTTGACGGCGAGATTCTTCACTGATGACCTTTTGGAATTCATGAACAATGGTTGGATATGGGTGCGGACCCACAGCAGATCCCAAAACATAGAAGGCTTCAAGGTCATTCATCCATGCTCCAAAGGCTGCATCAACTGCATCCTTAAGGGTACGAGTTCCAGTTTCAACTGCGTGAACAGTTGCTCCCATCATCTCCATTCGAAAGACATTGAGACGTTGACGTTCCACATCCTCTGCTCCCATGTAGACATCACAGGCCATACCAAACTTGGCTGCAGCCGCTGCTGTCGCAACACCGTGCTGACCAGCTCCTGTTTCCGCAATCACTCGTTTTTTGCTCATACGTTTGGCCAAAAGAATTTGTCCTAAAACGTTGTTGAGCTTGTGAGAACCAAGGTGGTTAAGGTCTTCGCGCTTGAGATAAATCTTAGCGCCACCTAGGTGGTCTGTCAAACTTTCCGCAAAATAGAGCGGTGTTTCGCGACCTGAATAATCCTTCAAGTAATGGCGAAATTCTGCCAAAAATTCTGGATCATCCTTGTACTTGTCAAATGTCACTTCCAACTCATCCAACAAAGCCTGAATCGGCTCCGGTACAAAACTACCACCAAATTGTCCAAAATAACCTTTAGTTGTCATAAAATTTTTCCTCTTTCTGTATTGATTTCAAGATATGAAAAAGCCCACACACAGAAAATTACTCTGCGCGAGGGCGTTGGTAACGCGGTGCCACCTCAATTATAAAGGGACTATTCCCCTTTATATCTCTGCCTTGTCTAACAACAAGTTGCACTGTAAGGTGTGCGCACCGAATTTTCATTGTTTCAAATTCATTTTTAAAATCAGCCCACTTTCACTACTTCCAACCACCTGTTCACAATGACCACAGGCTCCCTGAAGACCAAAAATAGTTACTTTTCTGATTTGTTGAACTTATTTTAATACTTTGCTTTTTCTTTGTCAAGACTTTTTTACGATTTTTTTGATAAAGTTAGCACTTTTTCAGAAACTGTTTTGAAAGTCTCAATGATATAGTCCACTTCTTCATCGCTTAATTTAGTGTGAAGAGGGAGCGTAATTTCATTTTCAAAGAAGGCATAGGCTCTTGGATAATCTGCCATATCAAAACCAAGATTCTTATAGGCTGTCAAGAGCGGAAGCGGTTTGTAGTGGACATTACTTGCAATTCCTGCTTTGGCCAATTCTTGGATGATGAGATTACGTTCTTCTAAGCTTGCTCCTTCTACATGGGTGATGTAGAGGTGGCGTGAAGATTCTACAGTATCAGTCTTGTGTGCCAATGGACGGATACGAGAACCTGCAAAACCACGATCATAGCGGTCCACAATGTCCTTACGGCGTTGCAACAAACTTGGATAACGGTCCAATTGTACCAAACCAAGTGACGCCATGATATCGGTCATATTGCACTTGTAGGCTGGTGTGACGATATCGTATTCCCAAGAACCCAGTTGCATCTTGGCAAGAGCATCCTTAGTTTGCCCGTGAAGGGAAAGGATTTGGAATTCCTTGTACATCTCTTCGTCATCAATCGCTGGATTGGCTTTCCAAGTGGCACTTCCACCTTCTGCCGTTGTAAAGTTCTTAACGGCGTGGAAAGAGAAGGAAGTAAAGTCAGCGATAGAACCAGCTGGTTGTCCTTTATAAGTAGATCCCAAAGCATGGGCACTATCAGAGACAATCACGATACGGTTAAATGCTTTTTGCCACTTGCTTGAAGCAGTAAAGAGGCCACGTTTCTTCTCCACTACTTGGAACAAACGGTCATAGTCGCAAACAATCCCCGCAAGCTCAACCGGAATAATCACCTTAGTCTTTTCAGTAATGGCTTGCTCAAGCAAGTCATAGTCCATTTCAAACGTATCTGCTTGGATATCCACCATGACAGGGGTTGCTCCTACGTGAGTGATGACACTACATGAAGCTGTATAGGTCATGGCTGGAACGATGACTTCATCACCAGGCCCAACTTCCAAGACGCGTAAAATCAACTCAAGAGCGGCAGTCGCAGAGTTGAGGCAGACAGTCTTAGGAGTCTGTGTGTATTGAGACAAGCGACGCTCCAGTTCTTTGGTCTTAGGACCAGTTGTAATCCAACCAGAACGAAGGGTGTCCGCTACTTCAGCAATTTCTGCTTCCGTAATATCGGGTGGTGAAAATGGAATATTGTAATTTGGCATTGATTTGCTCCTTTTATCTGTACTCATTTTCTCATGACTACTTTATTTTAGCACTTCAAACACGGTTTGAAACATGATTTTGATGTCTCCAAGGAAACTAAATTCTCGGAGATAGGCAAGGTTATAGCGCATCTTTTCAGGAAGAACATGCTCTACATATGCTTGGTCAACTGACAGGCCTTTTTCGGTCATTTGACTGATGATAGTGTTCTCATCCTTGTAGTTGATGCTGGCTGGAGAGGTAATCCCTGCTGGCAAAAGCAAGGTTGCCATCATTTCAGGGCTATACTGCTCTGTGTAGCGTGGCACTTCAGGACGCGTCCCTACAAAGGACATCTCACCTTTAAGGACATTGACCAGCTGAGGCAGTTCATCCAAACGCACACGACGGATGAAATTCCCAACCTTGGTAATGCGGCTATCGTTAGCAGAAGTCACCAGACTTCCTTTTTTGTCCGCGTCCGTTACCATGGTACGGAACTTCCAAATCTTGAAAGGACGGTTATACTGGGTCACGCGCTCTTGCTTGTAAATCACTGGCCCCTTGCTATCCAACTTGATCCAAATGCTCAAAATGAGAAAGATTGGAGAGGTCAGAACCAGTACAACCAAGGCCAGAAGCCAATCCAAACAACGCTTGAAAATCAGCGAACCCTTCCTTTTAGAGACAAGCTGGTAGTAAGACTCAACCTCGCTTGATTTCATTTCCACGGGCAAGTCTTCCCATTTCAGCATGCTGTTTCTCCTTTGTTTTTATTATACTATTTGTCAACATTTTTCATTATACCACAAAATGGAAAAGGCGGTGAAAGAAATATGTAATTAGAAGGATTTCCTTCTTACACTCAATGAAAATCAAAGAGTAAACTAGGAAGCTAGCCGCAGGCGGCTCAAAACACAGCTTTGAAGTTGTAGATAAAGCTGACCTAGTTTGAAGAGATTTTCAAAGAGTATTAGGACATGGCCCCTGCCTGCAAACTATACATCTTGTGATAGGTTCCTCCTAGAGCCAAGAGTTCCTCATGGGTTCCACTCTCGATAATACGCCCCTTGTCCAAAACATAGATACAGTTTGCGTCTTGAATGGTTGAAAGACGGTGGGCGATGGCAATGGTTGTCCGTCCCTGTCTCATCTTAGCTAGTGAAGCTTGAACCAAACTTTCTGTTTCAGAGTCAATATTGGCTGTCGCTTCATCCAAAATCAGGATTTTAGGCTGACTAGCGACTGTTCTAGCAAAGGCTAGAAGCTGGCGCTGACCAGTAGAGAAACTCGAACCACGCTCGGAAACAGGGGAATCATAACCCTGAGGAAGTTCCTGAATAAAGGAATCTGCATACACGAAAGCTGCCGCAGCCTGAACCTGCTCATCACTAAGATTTTGGTACATGGCGATATTGGACTTAATAGTCCCATGATAAAGGAAGGGTTCTTGCAAGACCAGCCCAATATTTTTTCTCAGTTCTTCCTGACTGTAGTTCCTAATGTCCACACCATCCAAGAGAACTCGCCCTGACTGAAATTCATAAAAGCGCATGAGGACATTGATAATAGATGATTTCCCAGAACCTGTATGACCTACAAAGGCAATGGTTTCACCCTTATTAACCGAAAAGGAAATATCATCCAGAATCGGGTGTTTCCCATCATATGAGAAACATACGTGTTCAAAACGGATATTGCCTTCTTTGACCTCAGCTTGGCCATTTTCTTGAAGGGGCTCATAGGTTCTCTCGTCAATCAAGGCAAAAACACGGCCTGCAGAAACCATAGACGTTTGAAGGGTTGAAAAATTTTGCGTTACTTCAATCAAGGGGTCAAAGAGTCGATTGATATACTGGATAAAGGCATACATGGTCCCTGCTGTTATTCCCAGATAAAGTCCACGATAGCCAAAGTAGGCCATCAAGACAGCATAGCCTAGGAGTTTAAGTAAACTCATGGCAGGGCGCAAAAAGAGGGCATCCAAGGCTACAGAACAGTAGGCATAGACCAAGTGTTCTTGGTTGATTTCATCAAACTCTGACTGTAGGCGCTTCTCTTGATTAAAGGCCTGGATTATTCTGATTCCCTCAATGTTTTCAGCCAGCTTGCTATTGATATCTGACAAGAGACTTCTGGTTTTCTCAATGATTTTCACTGATTTTTTCCGATAGAGATTGACCAAAAGGAAAATCAAGGGAAGAAAGAGCAAAACTAATGCTGTCAAACGAAAATCCAATACCAACATGATATAAAGAGTTGTCAGAAAGATGAAAACTGCTGAGATAAAGCTGGATAAAATCCCTGAAAACATATCGCTGATGGTCTCGGTATCATTGGTCAAACGAGAGACGATAGAGCCTGCTGGTGTCTTGTCAAAATAAGACATACCCAATTTCTCCATATTGGCAAAGGCATCCCGACGAATATCCCTAACGATGCTGTAGGACACGCGCGCAAAGAGAAGATTGCCGACATACTGAACTACAGTTTGCAGGATATATAGACCATAGTAGGCCAGCAAAACTGTCACAGCGAGTTGGTTGAGATTGCTGAGATACTGGTCGATAAAGTGGGAAGCCACAAGGGGAATGACACTTTTAATGACCGTCGTCGCTAGGAGAAAACTGAGTGCCAAAAAGGTCAGGAGTCCATAGGGCTTTAGATAGGACATCAAGCGCTTCAATACAGCCCATTGTTCTTGTTTATTCTGCATCTTCTTCTCCTTTCATTTCCAATTGCTGAGACTGGTAGGTTTGGGCATACCAGCCATCCATGGCTAGCAAGTCCTCGTGCGTGCCCCGTTCGATAATTTGACCATTTTGCAGAACTAAAATCAAATCCGCATGGACAACTGCACTGAGGCGATGAGCTGTGATAATGGTTGTCTTGTCCTGACGCGTTTCCTTAAGATTGTCGATGATGGCATATTCTGTCTTGGCATCCACGGCCGACAAAGAATCATCCAAAATCAAGATATCAGGGTCTAAAATCATGGCCCGACTCATGGCTAGACGTTGCTTTTGACCACCAGAAAGACTGACTCCTTTTTCACCAATCAAGGTATCAAAGCCTTGGGGCATGGCTAGAATGTCTTGGTAAACTTGAGCTAGCTTGGTCGCTTCCTCGACTGCTGAAAGGGGTAAGTTAGGATTTCCAAAGCGGATATTGTCTAAAATCGAAGTCGCAAAGAGGAACTGGTCCTGAGGAACATAGCCCATAAGACTACGAAGATCTGTCAGACGATAGTCACGAATATCGTGGCCATTCAGATAAATGGCTCCCTTATCCACATCGTATTCACGCAAGAGGAGCTTGATCAAAGATGTTTTCCCAGAGCCTGTCTGCCCGACCAAGCCCAATGTTTGCCCTTTTTCCAAACTAAAATGGATATCCGTCAATGTTTCATCATCTTCAAAAGCAAAACTATCAATATTGTACTCCAAGCGCCCATTTTCAATGCCATCTAAAGGAAACTCGGGGTCTTGTACAGGTGATTCCTGAAACAACAGTTCCTCAATCCGCTGGTAGGAAACCTTCCCTCGCTGAGTGATATTAAAGAGGAAACCAATGGCCATAAGAGGCCAAACCAGCATATCCAAATAGCTGATAAAGGTGACCAGATTTCCAACCGTAATCTGCCCTTTCTGAACCATCAAGGAACCTACCAAGAGCGTTAAAACATAGGAGGAACCAACAAACAAGAGAACCATAGGGTCAAAGAGACTATCGTATTTCATGGTTTGGAGGTTCTTTTGGAAGGTCAATTCATTGACTGCCTGAAAGGACTTAAGCTCATCCACCTGATACCCGAAAGACTTGGTCACTTTAATACCTGATACAGACTCCTGTACCTTATTATTAAGTTCAGAAAAGGCCGCCTGCGATTCGCCAAAGGCCTTATGAGTCTTTCTCCCTAAACGACTGGTGGCATAAGCCATGAAAGGTAAGGGTAAAATGGCAACTAGGGTCATTTGCCACGAAATGCTAAAGAGCATGGTCAGCAAAGTCACCAAAGCCGTGATAGAAGCATCTATCGCAGACATGACCCCACCACCTGCTAGACGAGTCAAGGCATTGATATCGTTGGTTGCGTGCGCCATCAGGTCCCCTGTCCGATAAGTCTGATAAAAGGCTGGAGACATTTTTGTGAAATGCTCAAACAAACGAGACCGCATAATCTGCCCCAAACGGTAGGAAGTTCCAAGGATATACATACGCCAAACATAGCGCAGATAGTACATCCCAAAGGCCGCAAGGAGCAAATAAAATAGATCAAGAAGAAGGTCCTGCTGGGTTAATTGTCCCGATGTGATAGCATCAATGACCCGCCCCATGACCATGGGGGGAATGAGATTAAGGACGGAAACCAAGACCAGGGCCACAATTCCGACTAGATAACGGCGTTTTTCTAACTTGAAAAACCACCAAAGTTTTTGAATAATGGACATAAAATCCCTTTCTGATTGCAAATAGAAACCTGAGGCCAAGACCCCAGGTTTTTCTTATTCATAGGTTACGACTGTAACGGCACCCTTGTCATACTCAGCGATAAAGATATTAGCTACATTGTCATGTCCTTGCTTGTTGAGGTTATCAAGCAACCACTCTTCGCTACGACCAATCGATTCCAAAACATCTACTTGGATCACACCGTCAGTCACAACTGGATACTTAGGATTTTCATCTCCCATTTGGACCACGATGAGTTGGCCATTTTGCTCTTGCACAGCTCGTTTAACTTGCTTCATCTGGAAAATTCCTTGGCTACGAAGTTTGAGAGCAACATCTGCCGCAGACAAACCAACTGAACGACAGGCTTCTGGGTCAATCTGCCCATTTTTGATGAGCAGAGTCGGTTTACCATCAATCAAGCGTTTCACAAAACGAACATTGTTATTGAGCCACTTGAGGGTCAAAACCAAAATCGTCCACATCATCAAAATCACTGCATATTGCAGAATACTGATAGAACTATTGTAAATCACCCCACCAATGATTCCACCAAGAACATAGTTCTGAATTTGGTCTGTCGCAGAGTTAGGTGCTAGATTCCCCTTTCCTGTCACATTGATAACAAAAACAAGCGAGAAAAGACCCAAGGCCAGTTTGATTAAAATTTCCATGTAGTTGAGTGTCATTTGTTTACCTCCACCAATTCAATAGCGTCTGTTTGATGCAATTCTAATTTCTCTAAAAGATACTTGTCTGGTTGGCTCCCGTTCATGGCACGATAGAAATTTGAACCTACCTTGATAAGTGCTCCATCAGTGGCAGCTGAAGTATTGACATAAACTTCTGATTTATCCACTCCCAAGTCTTTAGAAATGACCTCTATGAAATGAAGGGAAGTTTGAAATTGATTGTTAGAGGCTTGATTGGTCTGGTATTTTGAGATTGTTACCAAAAGCATGGCTACCAAAGTCAAGGCCAAAATCATGACCAATTCACGAAACTTAGTTCCCTTTTTATCACGATAAGCCTTAAAAGCAAAAAATCCTGTGATAGCTAGGAGCACAATCCCAAAGCCAATCATGATGCCATTTTGCTGACTGATTTGGCTAAGTACATAGTCATATGAGTAAAATTTCATTTATTTTCACTCCCTTTCATAAAATCATTCTTCATTATAAACGAAAGAGAGTGATTTTTCAAGCCATACGTTGGGGAAATAGACCTTTTTTTGGTATAATAAAATCTATAATCTGAATGAAAAAGGTAACTTTATGAAACTTATCTCATGGAATATTGATTCCCTCAACGCAGCCCTAACTAGTGACTCAGCTCGTGCCAAATTGTCCCAAGAAGTCCTACAAACCCTTGTAGCAGAAAATGCTGATATCATTGCTATCCAAGAAACCAAGCTTTCTGCCAAAGGGCCTACAAAGAAACACTTGGAAATTTTAGAAGAACTCTTCCCAGGCTACGAAAACACCTGGCGCTCTTCCCAAGAACCTGCCCGTAAAGGCTATGCTGGAACCATGTTCCTCTATAAGAAAGAACTCACACCCACTGTCACTTTCCCAGAAATCGGTGCCCCTTCTACCATGGACTTGGAAGGCCGTATCATCACTCTAGAATTTGATGAATTTTTCGTAACACAAGTTTACACACCAAACGCTGGCGATGGCCTCAAACGCTTGGAAGAACGTCAAGTCTGGGATGTCAAATATGCGGAGTACTTGGCTGAACTAGACAAAGAAAAACCAGTTCTTGCGACCGGTGACTACAACGTAGCCCACAATGAAATCGACCTTGCAAATCCTGCTAGCAACCGCCATTCACCTGGATTTACCGACGAGGAACGTGCTGGATTTACCAACCTTTTAGCAACTGGATTTACGGATACCTTCCGCCACATTCACGGAGATGTTCCAGAACGCTACACTTGGTGGGCACAACGCAGCAAGACTTCTAAAATCAACAATACAGGCTGGAGAATCGACTACTGGCTCACAAGTAATCGCATCGCTGACAAGGTGACCAAGTCTGACATGATTGATTCTGGTGCTCGCCAAGACCATACACCGATTGTCTTGGAAATTGAACTCTAAGGAGAAAACGAATGGACTATCAAGCTGTCATTCCTGAATTTGTAGTATCTGACATCGAAAAATCACGCCACTTCTACTGCGACCTGCTAGGATTCTCTGTCGAATACGAGCGTCCAGAGGAGAAATTTCTCTTCCTCTCGCTTGAAGACTGTCAACTTATGCTAGAAGAAGGCAGCGCAGAAGAATTAGCTCAGCTGACCTATCCTTTCGGGCGCGGTGTCAATATTTCCTTTGGCATTGCAGATGTTCCTCAGCTCCACCAAAAACTGCTGGAAGCTGACTATCCTATCCATCGTCCCCTGACAAAAAGAAAGTTTCGTGTCGGAGATCACTATATCTATCCTCATGAATTTTCAGTTTTGGATCCAGATGGCTATTTTTTAAGATTTAGCGAGTAGAAAAATAAAGGTTTAGCAAAAAATATTTCAAATCAGAAAAAGGCATATTATCAGGTCTTGAAAAATCTTGATAATATGTCTTTTATGATGAAAAAATCTTCTAATACTCTTCGAAAATCAAATTCAAACCACGTCAGCGTCGCCTTACCGTACTCAAGTACAGCATGCGGCTAGCTTCCTAGTTTGCTCTTTGATTTTCATTGAGTATAAATGTTAGCCAATAAGTTAATCTTTGTCCGCTTTTCTTATATTTGTTCGTTTTTTATCTCAAAACACTAACAAAATATTTGATTTCTAAAGCTATTTAGTGTAAAATAAAAACATTGGCATAAGCCTATGTTAAATCGAATATCGTTTTACTTGTTTATGTCGTGAATTGGCACGACGTTTCTACAAGGTGCCGGAACACCTAACAATAAGTAAGTTAGCTTGAGGGGATGGCCTTCTTTGCCATGCCTATTTGGGGACTTACTTAGAGATTAAGTAGGTCCTTTTTCTATCAGTTTTACTGGATAGAAATCTGAAACAAGCAAATGGATTGGCTTTTAGACTTTAGGAGGTCTTATGAAATTATTAGAAGAGCGCATCCTCAAGGATGGGCATATCTTGGGTGATAACATCCTCAAGGTGGATTCCTTTTTAACCCACCAAGTTGACTTTAGCTTGATGCGAGAAATCGGTAAGGTTTTTGCGGAAAAATTTGCTGCTGCTGGCATTACCAAGGTCGTAACCATTGAAGCGTCAGGTATTGCCCCAGCCATTTTTACAGCTGAAGCCTTAAACGTTCCCATGATTTTCGCCAAAAAAGCTAAAAACATCACTATGAACGAAGGAATCTTAACTGCCGAAGTTTACTCCTTTACCAAGCAAGTGACCAGCACCGTTTCTATCGCTGGAAAATTCCTCTCACCAGAGGACAAGGTCTTGATTATCGACGATTTCCTTGCTAACGGCCAAGCTGCCAAAGGCTTGATTCAAATCATCGAACAAGCTGGTGCCACAGTCGAAGCTATCGGTATTGTGATTGAAAAATCTTTCCAAGATGGTCGTGATTTGCTTGAAAAAGCAGGCTACCCTGTACTATCACTTGCTCGTTTGGATCGTTTTGAAAATGGTCAGGTCGTATTTAAGGAGGCAGATCTCTAATGCAAACTAAAGAAAAACACTCTCAAGCAGCCGTTCTTGGCTTGCAGCACTTACTAGCCATGTACTCAGGATCTATCCTGGTTCCCATCATGATTGCGACAGCCCTTGGCTATTCAGCTGAGCAGTTGACCTACCTGATTTCTACAGATATCTTCATGTGTGGAGTGGCAACCTTCCTTCAACTCCAACTCAACAAATACTTTGGTATTGGACTCCCAGTCGTTCTCGGAGTTGCCTTCCAATCTGTCGCTCCCTTGATTATGATTGGGCAAAGCCATGGTAGTGGCGCTATGTTTGGAGCCCTCATCGCATCAGGGATTTACGTGGTTCTTGTTTCAGGCATCTTCTCAAAAGTGGCCAATCTTTTCCCATCTATCGTAACAGGATCTGTTATTACCACTATTGGTTTAACCTTGATTCCTGTTGCTATTGGAAATATGGGAAATAACGTTCCAGAACCAACTGGTCAAAGTCTATTGCTTGCAGCTATCACTGTTCTGATTATCCTCTTGATTAACATCTTTACCAAAGGATTTATCAAGTCTATCTCCATTTTGATTGGTTTGGTTGTTGGAACTGCCATTGCTGCTACCATGGGCTTGGTTGACTTCTCTCCTGTTGCAGCAGCACCACTTGTCCATGTCCCAACTCCACTCTACTTTGGGATGCCAACCTTTGAAATCTCATCTATTGTCATGATGTGTATCATCGCAACGGTTTCTATGGTTGAGTCAACTGGTGTTTACCTAGCCTTGTCTGATATCACGAAAGACCCAATCGACACCACACGCCTTCGCAACGGTTACCGCGCAGAAGGTTTGGCCGTACTTCTCGGAGGAATCTTTAACACCTTCCCTTACACAGGATTTTCACAAAACGTTGGTTTGGTTAAATTATCAGGTATCAAGACTCGCCTGCCAATCTACTACGCAGCTGGTTTCCTGGTTCTCCTTGGACTGCTACCTAAGTTTGGCGCCCTTGCCCAAATCATTCCGAGCCCTGTCCTCGGTGGTGCCATGCTGGTGATGTTTGGTTTTGTATCCATTCAAGGGATGCAAATACTCGCCCGTGTTGACTTTGCTAACAATGAACATAACTTCCTTATCGCAGCTGTTTCAATCGCTGCAGGTGTCGGACTCAACAACAGTAATCTCTTCATCAGCATGCCGACAGCCTTCCAAATGTTCTTCTCAAACGGAATCGTCGTAGCCAGCCTACTAGCCATTGTCCTCAATGCCGTATTAAATCATAAAAAGAAATAACAAAAAGAGGTACGAACCTCTTTTTATGTTATATCCTTACCTGTCTATCTTCTGACCGCTGACCTGTGACAAACATGGTAAAGGTTGCTTTGCAGACATTTCTGCCTTCTTGATTGGTAATATCTACATCCACCACACAGGTTGTGCGTCCTTGATGAACACATTCTCCTTTAATGGTCAATACATCGTCGAGTTTTCCTGCCTTAAGGTAGTTGATAGAGGATTGGAGTGTCACCCCATCAAGCCCCAGAGATATGACCACCAAACCGCTGATCTGGTCGCAAAGGGTAAAGAGATAGCCACCATGGGCATTGCCATAGTAGTTGAGCGACGAGTCCACTACTTTTGTCGTCACCACAACGTGACCATCTCTCATTTGTTCAATTTCGTAATTTTCAAAGGCAGATATAGCGTCAAAATGAAAGTCTTTCATCGTTTCCTCCTGATATTTCAAACGACATTATGATACTACTTTTTATAGGACTGTGCAAGGAGAAAGCTCCTAGTCTGGTAAAATTCCGACCTGCTCCACAAAGCGCATAAAGGCTGCCTGTCCTTGTTCCGTTTGCTTGTAGACTCCTGCATCCTCAAGCACACGAGCAAAGATAGTACCTACAGAGTCCTTGACGATTTCAAGAGCTTTTTCTTTATCTGTTATGTCTGGATATTGGGCTCTAAGTTGGTCTGCCCATTCCTGATGATAATCGGCAACTGTATCAGCTTCTCCTACAAGATAGCTAGCGACTTGCTCCACTTCTGCTTTCAGACGTGGTGGCAAGATAGCCAAACCCATAACCTCAATCAAGCCGATATTTTCCTTCTTGATATGTTGAACATCCTTGTGGGGATGATAGATGCCATCAGGATGTTCTGCAGAAGTCTGATTGTCTCGCAAAACCAAGTCTAACTCAAACTGACCATCTCGTTTGCGGGCAATGGGTGTGATGGTGTGATGCGGTGTTCCGTCCGTCTCTGCCAAAATCTGCACTGCAGGATCTGAATACTGACGCCATTCATGCAAAATCTTGTCAGCCAAGTTGATCAAATCCTCTTTGGAATCCGAGGTCAAGCGTAACACTGACATGGGCCACTTGACAATCCCAGCCTTGACCTGCTCAAAACCAGTAAAAGAGAAAGTCTTTTGCAAGGCAGCCAATTCCATAGGAAATACGTGACGGCCTCCCTGATAGTGATCATGAGTTAGAATAGACCCCCCCACAATCGGCAAGTCGGCATTAGAGCCTGCAAAATAGCCTGGAAATTGCTCTACGATAGCTAACAGACGCTCAAAACTCTGACGACTAATAGCCATAGGTCGATGCTGGCCATCTAAGAAAATACAGTGCTCATTAAAGTAAGCATAGGGCGAATACTGAAATCCCCACTCCTGACCAGCCATTTCAAAACGAATAATACGGTGGTTGTTGCGAGCTGGGTGGTTGACCCGACCGTGGTAGCCCTCATTCTCTAGACAAAGTTGACACTGAGGATAATTGCTGGCTTGCACCAACTTGGCTGCCGCAATCTCTTTGGGATCCTTTTCAGGCCTAGAGAGATTGATGGTAATTTCTAGCTCTCCGTAGTCAGATGGAACACGATAAGCGATATTTTTAGCAATGGCCTTGAGCTTGATGTAGTCATTTTTCTGACTGAGTTGGTAAAAATCCGCTATCGCTTGCTCAGGTGAGTGGGCGTAGGTTGCCCAAAAGTCACGATTAACCTGACTCGGACAAGGGGTCACCAAGTTCATCAGTTCAGCACCAAGGATTTCACGCGCAGTCTGACTATCCTCAATCGTCTCTAATCGAACGGCTTCCTCAACCAGCTGGTCCTTGAGGTCAATCAATTTATCCAGATCCGTCTCAACTTCCAAGACACCATCTCCCACTCGTGCTAAGACACGATTGGTCAGGTAGATTCGATCCATTTCCTCAAATGAACTTTCAGAAATGACATGTGTTACAAATTTATCTACTAAGGTCACTATAGAGCCTCCTTTTGACTAGTCAAGGACGCGAGTGCCACCTGCAACTTCAGCGATATAGAAGCTTGGAGCGTATCCAACTACTTCCTCGTAGTGTCTACCTACAGCTTCCTTAAAGGTCTCAACAGTGTCTTTTTGCACCAAAGCAATGGCACAGCCGCCAAAACCAGCCCCTGTCATACGAGCACCGAGAACGCCTTCTTGTGCCCAAGCTGTGTGAACAAGGGTATCCAATTCCAAACCAGTTACTTCATAATCATGCTCAAGAGAAACGTGAGAAGCATTCATCAAACGACCAAATCTTTCCAAATCTCCTGCTTGGAGGGCTGCTTGAGCTTTAAGGGTACGTTGGTTTTCAAGCACAGCATGGCGAGCACGTTTCAAACGATTTTCATCTTTAATCAGGTAGCTATATTGGTCAAAGGCCCACTCATCCAATTCACCCAAGGTCTGAATATCTAAGGCTACTTGCAATTCTTCCACTGCTTTTTCACACTCAGCACGACGTTCATTGTATTTAGAGTCCGCCAATTCACGGCGTTTGTTAGTGTTCATGATAACAACGACATTGTCCTTCAAATCAAGTGGCACCAAGTCATACTCTAAAGTGTTAGTATCTAAGTAAATAGCACGTTGGTCAGCTCCCATACCGATAGCAAACTGGTCCATGATACCAGAGTTGACTCCGATAAAATTGTTTTCTGTTTGTTTTCCGATTTTAACCAAATCCAAACGGTCTAATTTTAAATCAAAGAGATGCTCTGCCACGACTCCTGTCAAGAGTTCAAGGGATGCTGAAGAAGACAAGCCAGCACCATTTGGGATATTCCCATAAACATAAAAATCAAAACCTTTGTCAATCACGTGCCCAGCTTCTTGCAAGAAATGAAGGACACCTTTTGGATAGTTGGTCCAGTTATGCTCTTTTTCAAACTTGAGGTCAGCGAGAGGCACTTCGATAATGCCCTTGTCCTCAAAGTTAGCTGAGTAGAAACGTAAAACTTGGTCGTCACGCTTACGAGCTGCACCGTAAGTTCCCAAGGAAATAGCAGCTGGAAATACATGTCCACCATTATAGTCTGTGTGCTCACCAATCAAGTTGATACGACCTGGTGAAAAGAAAGTTTGGTCTGCTTCTTGACCAAAAACAGCAAGAAAGTCTTTACGAAGTGCTTCTGCAGTAAGATGTTGTGTCATATAATTTCTCCTTTTACTGTCCGTTAAGTCACCTTAACGTGTAATCGTTTTCTTCTATTGTATACAAGGGATTTCCCAAGGTCAATCCTTTTTACTAAACTTTTACTAAACTATCGGTAAAAAGTAGAAAAATATGATATACTAATCTAATCAAGGAGGATTTATGGCTACCTTAAAAGACATTGCACAGCTAGCCTCTGTCTCTATCGCGACCGTATCCCGTGTCCTCAACCGCGACCAGAGTCTATCTGTTACAGAAGAAACCAGGCACCGTATTTTAACCGTTGCTGAAGAGCTGGGCTACACCAAGCACCTCAAGACAGGCGAGTCCCACAAGCCTAAGCAAAAGATTGCCATTATCCAATGGGTCAGCGAACAAGGGGAGTTGGACGATCTCTACTACTACCAGATTCGCCTAGGAATAGAAAAAAGAGCCCAAGAACTGGACTATGATATCTTACGCTATTTTAATGACCATCCTTTTACCCTGAGCGAGGAAGTGATTGGGATTCTCTGCATCGGAAAGTTTAGTCGAGCTCAGATTTCTGCCTTTGAAGAATACCAAAAACCCCTGGTCTTTCTAGACAGTGATACACTTTCCCTGGGACATACCTGCATTATCACGGACTTTTATACTGCCATGAAACAGGTTGTCGATTATTTCCTCAGTCAAGGGATGGACCGTATCGGGATTCTAACAGGGCTTGAGGAAACAACAGACCAAGAAGAAATCATTGAGGATAAGCGGCTGGAAAATTTCAGAAACTACAGTCAAACAAAAGGAATCTATCATGATGAACTGGTCTTTCAAGGAAGCTTTACCGCCCAGTCTGGCTATGACTTGATGAAGGAGGCCATTCAGAGCTTAGGAGACCAACTCCCACCAGCATTTTTTGCAGCCAGTGATAGTTTAGCCATCGGTGCCCTCCGTGCGCTCCAAGAAGCTGGAATCAGCCTACCAGAACGCGTCAGCCTCATTTCCTTTAACGACACTAGTCTGACCAAGCAAGTCTATCCTCCCCTCTCCAGCATCACCGTCTATACCGAAGAAATGGGCAGAGCAGGCATGGATATTCTTAATAAGGAAGTACTCCACGGTCGCAAAATCCCTAGCCTAACCATGTTGGGAACCAGACTGACTCTGAGAGAAAGTACAAGGAATGAATAGGATAACAAAACGACCTCTAGCGAGGTCGCTTTTCTAATGATGATGCCCATGCTTCTGCTCTAATTCTCTCACCCTCCGCTTATGTTGCGCATGATTGCTTTGACTGCTATCTACTTCAATAGTGATATTCTGCACACCTCTTTCTTCTAAGAGCTGACGTACTTGATTCTTTGTTTCCGTCATCTCCTCCCAATCCTCTAAACAGATATGGATAATAGCATTATTTTCTAGACCATCCATGGACCAAATGCTAAGTTGATTGACACTTTTGACATTGGTCAGAGCCTCCAAATCCTTCTCCAAATCACCTGTCTCTAGTCCTTCTGGCACAGCATCCAGGAAAATCTTGAGTGCGCTCCAAAATCGAGGAATAGCTTTTGTTAGAATGAAGATGGAAATGACAAGCGATAAGAGCGGATCAAGGATATACCAATCTGTAAATCGGAGGATAATCGCCATTAGAATGACAGCCAACCAACCTAGAGTATCTTCCAAAAAGTGCAGGCTCAGAATTGACTCGTTCTTTGTCTTTCCCTTACGAACTACTAGACTAGCTAGCACATTGATACTGACTGCAATGATTCCTAGCCAGAGGACGCCTTCGTCATTAACGGGCTGTGGATTCAAAAGTTTAGTTATATTTTCCAAGATCACTAGAATGGATCCTGTGATAAGAATCACAGCAGTCACTAGGGCCCCTAAAAGACTAAATCGCTTGTAACCCAAGGTGTATTGCCTATCTTCTTCTCTATTTGAGATTGTTTCTAAAAAGGCCGATATGCCGATTGCTATAGCATCTCCCAAGTCATGAACGGAATCAGCAAGAACTGCACTCGAACCAAAGATTCCTCCTGCGATAAACTCAACAATCGCATAGCTTAAATTTAAGAAAAAAGCTAACCAGATAGATGTTTTAGAACTCATTTCTCTCCCTCCTTTGGTATAATGGGTATATACATACTTCTTTCATTTGTATTATCTAATAAAATTCAAAGAAAGGATAGAAGCAAACTGTCAGCCATGTTCAGTTCTGAACAGTTTGTCTCAAGTGTCTACATGCCAAAAAGAGACCGTCGAGTCAGCAAGACGAAAAAAGCCATCTATCAAGCTTTTTTACAACTTTTGAACGACAAAGGCTATGATGCCACTACTGTTCAGGATATCATTGACCTAGCAGATGTTGGGCGTTCTACTTTTTACTGTCACTATGAAAGCAAGGAACTCCTTTTAGATGAGCTCTGTCGCTACCTCTTTCATCATCTCTTTGAAAGGGAAGGACACTTTACTACCGAGGACTACCTCGCACATATCTTTTTACATTTTCAGAAAAACCAGGACCATGTTACCAGTCTGCTATTTTCCAAAAATGACTACTTCCTCCGTCAACTCCATAAAGAGCTAGAACACCATGTCTATCCCATGTTGGCTGATGAGTTAAAAGAAGCCCACACTAATCTGCCTACTTCTTACCTCCAACACTTGGTCGTGTCCAACTTTATCGAGACATTGACCTGGTGGCTCAAAAAAGGACAAGACTTTACATACCAGGAAGTTGTCCAGTTTTATCTAGACCTTCTCATTCCTAAAAATTGAATACAGAGTAGAGCTCAGTTGCCTTATTTCTAGGCTACTGAGTTTTCATCTTTTCAACAATCAAAAAAGCCCAGACAACATTGTCTGAGCAGTTTTCTATATGGTCGTTTAACAAAGTTGAGTTTGACATTTTCAAACTATTTCTTCAACAAACCTTGTTCTTGTAGAAACTCCTTGGCTACTTGTTCTGCTGACTTGCCTTCAACACCGACTTGGTAGTTGAGCTGGCTCATCTGGCTTTCAGTAATTTTACCAGCCAATTTATTGAGAACTGTTTCCAACTCTGGATGTTTCTTGAGAAGAACTTCTTTCATGAGTGGAGCCCCTTGATAAGGTGGGAAGAGTTGCTTGTCATCTTCCAATACCTGTAAATCATAACGCGCCAATTCCGCATCAGTCGAATAGGCATCCGTGATTTGAATATCCCCTGACTGAATAGCCTGATAGCGAAGGGCTGGTTCCATGGTCGCCACATTGAGATTGAGACCATACATTGACTGCAAGCCCTTATTTCCATCTTCACGGTCATTAAATTCGAGAGTAAATCCTGCCTTCAGCTGCCCTTCTACTTTTTTCAAGTCCGAAATGGTCTTCAAGCCATATTCTTGAGCAATCTTTTTCGGAACAGCCACAGCATAGGTATTTTGATAAGACATAGGTTTGAGATAGGCTAGATGATCCTGTTTGGCAATACCATCATGCGCCACCTGATAAACCTGGTCTGGCTCATGACTCACCTTAGGTGATGGTTGAAGCAAACTTTCAGTCACCGTACCTGTAAATTCAGGATAGATGTCAATATCGCCTTTTTTCAAAGCTTCGTAGAGGAAGCTTGTTTTCCCAAAATTCGGTTTAACAGTAGCAGTCATGCTGGTATTTTCTTCAATTAGCAACTTATACATATTGGCCAAAATTTCTGGTTCTGGCCCCAATTTCCCAGCAATAACCAAGTTTTCTTTCTCATTTTGAACCAAGAGGGCTGGACTATAAGACAAACCAAGTAATATTGTAACCAAGGCAAAACCAGAAAAAATCGTCCGCAATTTTGCTTTTTCCATCACTTTTAATAGGAAGTTAAAGGCAATGGCCAGCACTGCAGAAGAAAGTGCCCCAATCAAAATCAAACTGGCATTATTACGGTCAATTCCCAACAGGATAAAGGACCCCAGTCCCCCTGCACCAATCAAGGCCGCCAAGGTTGCCGTACCGATAATCAAGACAGCTGCCGTCCGAATCCCAGACATCATAACAGGCATGGCAAGTGGAATTTCAAACTTCTTGAGACGTTCCCATCTGCTCATCCCAAAGGCGATCCCAGCCTCCTGCAGACTCGGATCAATTCCCTTCAGCCCAGTGATAGTATTTTGCAAAATCGGAAAAATCGCATAAATCACTAGAGCTGTCAAAGCTGGTAAAGTCCCAATCCCCATAAAAGGTATAAAGAGCCCCAACAAGGCCAAAGACGGGATAGTCTGGAAAATCCCTGCAATCTGCAGGACCCAGTCCGCCAACTTCTCATGATAGCGAAGATAAACAGCCAAGGGAACCGCAAGCAAAATAGCTAGTAATAGGGTCAAAAGTGACAACTGCAAATGTTGAGATAGAGCTGTCAACCAATCACTAAAACGATCCTGAAAAGTTGCAATTAAATTAGTCATGAACACTACCTCCAAACAAGCTTGCTACAAATTCTGTGGCAGGAGCTTTTAAAATGGTCTCGGGATTCGCCACCTGGCGAATCTCTCCATCCTGCAAGACAGCAATACGGTCCGCCAATTTCAAAGCTTCATCCGTATCATGGGTTACAAAAATCGTTGTCATACCAAACTCTTTATGCAATTCTTTAGTCAGAACCTGCAACTGTTTGCGAGAAATAGCATCCAAGGCTGAAAAGGGTTCATCCATAAGGAGAATCTTAGGCTGACCAATCATGGCACGGACAATACCGACCCGTTGCTGTTCTCCACCAGATAATTCACTCGGAAGTCGATGCCCATACTCAGCTACTGGTAAACCAACCTTTGCCAAAAGCTCTTCAGTTTTCTGAGCAATTTCTTCCTTAGTCCATCCCTTCATCTCAGGAATCAGGGCAATATTTTCCGCAACCGTTAGATTAGGAAAGAGAGCAATGGCCTGTAAAACATAACCAGTAGAAAGACGAAGTTCACGCTCATCATAATCTTTAATGCGCTTACCATCCATATAAATATTTCCATCAGTTGGTTCCAAGAGGCGGTTGACCATCTTAATCATGGTTGTCTTACCTGAGCCAGATGGACCAACTAAAACCATAAACTCGCCATTCTCAATCCGTAAATTAACATCTCTCAAGACATCTTTTTCTGTGTAGCGTAGCGCCACATTTTTGTATTCAATCATTCTGTATCCTCAATTTAAAACTTGCCTCGATTGGTCAAGTCTTCTACCCTAGGCATAACTTCTTTATTATTCCAATGCTCCACAATTTTCCCGTTTTCTAGACGGAGGATATCGTACTGGGCATAAGCAACTCCATCAATCTGAGTCTAACCATAGCTAACCACATAGTTTCCTTGTCCTAAGAGTTGGAAAACAAAGTCGAAAGTGGCCTTTACTTAAAAACAGCTAATTTGCTCCATTTTAATCCTCATTTTCCTCCTCTTTTAGATTAGCCAAAATTCTTTCTTGAAAGGCTTCAAACTGACGAATTTCTTCCTCTGAAAATCCTTTGTAAAAGATCGTATCCAATTTCTGACTGACACGATGTCCCACTTCTTTCTGAGACTGTCCCAACTCTGTTAAAACTAAATACTTCTTACGCTTGTCTTTCCCACACGGACTAACAATTACAAGCTTTTGTTCCTCTAGCTTTTTTATCATAGTCGTCAGCGTATTATTCGCAAGCCCAGTCGCAAGCGCGATATCTGTCGCAGTTGCGCAGCCAGTTTCACTATTCCATAAAACCGCTAAAATCTTCCCCTGTTCACTCCGATAAAGAGCTTCAGAATCTTGGCTCAATAACTTTTGAAAAATCCGCCCATTCAACAAACGAATATGATGGGCTACCAAATGACAATATTTCATGAAACCTCCAATTTATTTCCATATCGATACGAATAAAAAATATTATAGTACTTATTATTCTAATTGTCAATTATTTCGATTTAGAACTAATTTTTCTCAGTAAAAAATCTCCTACAAAATGTAGAAGATTTCAATCTTATAACCTTAATCTGTCATGTCCGATACCAAAGTTCGATGCTCCAATGGAATACTGCACATAACTAGCAAGAAAATGAAACCTGACTGAATCCAGAAGAGGGCCAAGTCAAAGATTCCATGCACAGCAACCACTGTAAGGAAAGACAGATAAAGACCAATAATCGGACGTTTCCCCGACTCCTGACTCATATCCATCATAAAGCGAACAGGAGCAACCGAAGACAAAACTAATAAAATGGTCCCCACAATTCCGTAACTCAGAATCGTGTCAATATAAAGACTATGAGCATGTTCATGATAAGGAGCATGGATCCGAGGATAAGAGTGCATATAGGTCAATGGCCCCTCGCCCCAAAAAGGATTTTGCTTAAACAAGGCCATACCAGCATCCCAGATAGAAATGCGTTCTTCCATAGAAGAGTCTAAAGTTCCCATCCGAACTCCCAAATCACTGGAAAAGAGGAAGCTCAAGCCAATCGCAAAGACCCCTATACTAAGCCAAAAGGCCTTCCAGTTTTTAATGGTCGTAAAGAGATAAATAATAGCTCCAGCGATAATAGCAGGAAAGGCAGTTCGATTTTGAGTAAAGTTCAAACCAAAGAGATTAACAAAGCCTGCAATCACACAGAATACTTTCAACCAATTCAACTTGGTCGTTGTAAACAAATAGAAAGCAATCATGATACAGAAACAACAAATAATTCCATAATAATTAGGATTAAAGAAGGTCACTTCTGCACGATTCTGATGCCACACCTGCATGTTAGGTGAAAGAAAAGCATAGTTAAATTTCTTCACAATTTGGAAATGCTCTAAACTCGCAAAAGCAGCTGATAAGACGCTGCCAAACAAGACGAGCTGCAAAATCAATCGAAAGAATTTATGGGATAAAATCGACTGATAGTGCAAAAAGAAAACAGTGAATAGAAGCATTCCTACTGAAGCCACAAGACCCATCCAATTTTGTGCAAAAATGGATATAACAGTACTATAGCCAAGAAAAAGAAGCAGCATTGGATGCTCACCCATTTTCTGAAGAATACTTTTCATGTCTCCTGTAAAAATTAAACTGATAATATATAAACAGAATACAACTACAAAAAGATAAAAGGGTAAAAAGATACTCAGGATAATTCCCAATAAAGTCAGCTCTTTACTAGACAACCCTTTCAGCTTTTCAATAAAGCCTATTGATTTCAAAATGAATCCTTTCTCTCCAAATCAACTGATTCAGATAATAGTAAGCTACCCTATATTGTACCACTTTTTTAACAATTTGAAAACAAAGGAAACGATTCCTAGGTAAAAAAGGGAGAAAAAATACTGAGATTTCAAAACTCAATCACTAGTACTACATTTACTCCAAGAAAATCATACCGTAAAGACTAGGCATATGTTAAAATAGTAGTAATAAAATATAGATCATAAGCAACTATACAAACTAAATTCAAAGCATAAACTATTCATTGCGAAAGGCAACACTATGAAATCCTACCAAGCTGTCTACCAAATCCTATCTACAGAAACCGACTATATCAGCGGAGAAAAAATCGCAGAAGAACTATCCCTAAGCCGAACATCAATTTGGAAAGCCATCAAGCGTCTAGAGCAAGAAGGCATTGAAATTGATAGTATCAAAAACAAAGGATATAAACTGATGAATGGTGACCTTATTCTTCCAGAGATTCTAGAAGAAAATCTTCCAGTTAAAGTCAGTTTTAAACCCGAAACAAAATCAACACAACTAGATGCAAAAGAAGCAATTGATTTAGGGAATGAGGCAAACACTCTCTACCTATCCTCCTATCAAACAGCAGGACGAGGACGATTTCAACGTTCTTTCTACTCACCACAAGGTGGCATATATATGACACTGCATCTTAAACCAAATCTCCCTTACGACAAATTACCATCCTATACACTACTTGTAGCAGGAGCTGTCTACAAAGCCATTAAAAACCTAACTTTAATTGATGTCGACATAAAATGGGTCAATGATATCTACCTAAATAATCATAAAATTGGAGGAATCCTTACTGAAGCAATAACCTCTGTAGAAACTGGCTTAGTCACAGATATCATTATTGGAGTAGGAATCAACTTCACTATTAAAGACTTCCCTCAGGAATTAAAAGAAAAAGCTGCTAGTTTATTTAAAACACCAGCACCTATTACCAGAAATGAATTAATTATCGAAATATGGCATGCTTTCTTCGAAACACCAGCAGAAGAGCTATTATACCTATACAAAAAACAGTCATTCGTTCTAGGAAAAGAAGTTACTTTTACACTAGATCAAAAAGACTACAAGGGACTTGCTAAAGATATCTCTGAAAGTGGTAAACTTTTAGTTCAATGTGATGACGGAAAAGAAATCTGGCTCAATAGCGGAGAAATTTCACTCAAGGGTTGGAAGTAGCAATAGATAATATATAAAAAATTGACTCTATACTATTTGTAGTGGGTAAATCCCCTATGGATATTATGGAGCCTATTTTGTTGTAGAAAAAAAGTCCCATAAGATCTATAATGAAAAGCGATCAAACAACTCATTAGAAAGAATCCTATGGAACAATTATATTTTATCACAAAACTTCTTGATATCAAAGACCCAAATATCCAAATTATAGATATCGTTAATAGGGATACTCACAAGAAAATCTTCGCTAAACTGGACTATAATGCCTCGTATTGTCCTGATTGCGGAAGCAAAATGAAGAAATATGACTTTCAAAAACCGTCTAAGATTCCTTACCTCGAAACGACTGGTATGCCTACTAGAATCCTCCTTAGAAAGCGTCGGTTTAAGTGCCATCAGTGCTCTAAAATGATGGTCGCTGAGACTCCTCTAGTAAAGAAAAATCATCAAATTCCTCGTATCATCAACCAAAAGGTTGCTCAAAAGTTGATTGAAAAGACTTCTATGACCGATATTGCTCATCAGCTGGCCATTTCAACTTCAACTGTTATTCGTAAGCTCAATGACTTTCACTTTAATCATGATTTTTCTCATCTTCCTGAGATTATGTCCTGGGACGAGTATGCCTTCACTAAGGGAAAGATGAGTTTCATTGCACAAGATTTTGACAAGCTCAATATCATCACTGTTCTTGAGGGTAGAACACAAGCCGTCATTCGAGATCACTTTCTTAAATATGATAGAGCCGTTAGCTGTCAGGTGAAAATCATTACTATGGATATGTTTAGTCCCTACTATGACTTGGCTAAACAGCGTTTTCCGTGTGCTAAAATTGTACTTGATCGCTTTCACATCGTTCAACACTTAAGCCGTGCTAT
>ERZ1699236.3-NODE-3-length-155872-cov-10.276799_pt1 | contig 155872 bp, 160 predicted proteins | sample MGYA00581538_ERZ1699236 | MGnify/ENA primary metagenome ERZ1699236 (study PRJEB42319, sample SAMD00040336) | human oral metagenome | material: saliva | host: Homo sapiens | study: EMG produced TPA metagenomics assembly of PRJDB4115 data set (Metgenomic analysis of... | reverse complement strand
GCGAGCTGGGTTCAGAACGTCGTGAGACAGTTCGGTCCCTATCCGTCGCGGGCGTAGGAAATTTGAGAGGATCTGCTCCTAGTACGAGAGGACCAGAGTGGACTTACCGCTGGTGTACCAGTTGTCTTGCCAAAGGCATCGCTGGGTAGCTATGTAGGGAAGGGATAAACGCTGAAAGCATCTAAGTGTGAAACCCACCTCAAGATGAGATTTCCCATGATTTTATATCAGTAAGAGCCCTGAGAGATGATCAGGTAGATAGGTTAGAAGTGGAAGTGTGGCGACACATGTAGCGGACTAATACTAATAGCTCGAGGACTTATCCAAAGTAACTGAGAATATGAAAGCGAACGGTTTTCTTGATTTGAATAGATATTCAATTTTGAGTAGGTATTACTCAGAGTTAAGTGACGATAGCCTAGGAGATACACCTGTACCCATGCCGAACACAGAAGTTAAGCCCTAGAACGCCGGAAGTAGTTGGGGGTTGCCCCCTGTGAGATATGGAAGTCGCTTAGCTTTTATCCGCCATAGCTCAGTTGGTAGTAGCGCATGACTGTTAATCATGATGTCGTAGGTTCGAGTCCTACTGGCGGAGTTGTTAAGAAAAGGAGGTATATACCTCCTTTTTATTTTAGCTCTTTGTCAACTGTAGTGGGTTGAAGAAAAGCTAAGCTCGAGAAAGGACACATTTCGTTCTTTCTTTTTTGATATTCAGAGCAATAAAAATCCATTTTTTAAAGTTATCAAAGTTCCGAAAACCAAAGGCATTGCGCTTGATAAGTTTGATGAGATTATTGGTCGTTTCCAGTTTTGCATTGGAATAGGGTAACTGAAGGGCGTTGACGATTTTCTCTTTGCTCTTTAGAAAGATTTTAAAGACAGTTTGAAAAAGAGGATGAACCTGTTTTAAAGTATCCTCAATGAGACTGAAAAATTTCTTCGTTTCCTTATTCTGAAAGTGAAAAAGAAAGAGTTGATAGAGATCATAGTGGAGTTTCAATTCTTCGGAATAACTCAATAGTTTGTCTAGGATTTCTTTATTTGTTAAGTGCATGTGAAAAGTAGGGCGATAAAAACGCTTATCACTAAGTTTACGACTATCCTGTTGAATGAGTTTCCAGTAGCACTTGATAGTCTTGTATTCATGGGATTTTCGCTCAAACTGATTCATGATTTGGACACGCACACGACTCATAGCACGGCTTAAGTGTTGAACGATGTGAAAGCGATCAAGTACAATTTTAGCACACGGAAAACGCTGTTTAGCCAAGTCATAGTAGGGACTAAACATATCCATAGTAATGATTTTCACCTGACAGCGAACGGCTCTATCGTAGCGAAGAAAGTGATTCCGGATGATGGCTTGTGTTCTGCCCTCAAGAACAGTGATGATATTGAGCTTATCAAAATCTTGCGCAATGAAACTCATCTTTCCCTTGGTAAAGGCATACTCATCCCAAGACATAATCTCAGGCAGATGTCTAAAATTACACTTGAAGTTGAAATGGTCAGTTGATGAGCAATGTCGGTTATAGAAGTCTTTTCAATCAACTTTTGAGCAATTTTTTGGTTGATGATACGAGGAATTTGATGATTTTTCTTTACTAGAGGAGTCTCAGCGACCATCATTTTAGAGCACTGATGGCACTTAAACCGACGATTTCTAAGGAGGATTCTAGTAGGCATACCAGTCGTTTCGAGGTAAGGAATCTTAGACGGTTTTTGAAAGTCATATTTCTTCATTTTGCTTCCGCAATCAGGACAAGACGAGGCATTATAGTCCAGTTTAGCGATGATTTCCTTGTTTGTATCCCTATTGATGATATCTAGAATTTTGATGTTTGGGTCTTTGATATCGAGTCATTTTGTGATAAAATGTAGTTGTTCCATATGAATCTTTCTAATGAGTTGTTTGTCGCTTTTCATTATAGGTTATATGGGGCTTTTTTTTCTACACAAAAATAGGCTCCATAATATCTATAGGGGATTTACCCACTACAAATATTATGGAGCCAAAAATTGAACAACTCCTAAGAGATTCATAATACGCCAAATATCACAAACGTCTACAGATTATTTATTTTCGCTCAAAAGATAAGAGTTATAAGGAAATCATGGATCTGCTAGATTGCGATAAAACAACTGTTTGGAGGAATTTGGAAAAATATAAGGAGTTTGGTTTAGAAGCTCTTCTTCAAGAGACCCGTGGTGGACGTCATCGAGAATATATGACTTATGAAGAAGAACAAGTATTTCTAAAACGTCATATAGAAGTTGCTCAGGCTGAGGAATTTGTAACTGTCAATCAGTTATTTGAAGCATATCAAAAAGAGATTGATCGCACTTCCACACGTGATGGTTTCTATTATCTCCTGAAACGCCATGGTTGGCGAGCGGTCACTCCTAGACCTGAACATCTCAAGAAGGCAGACGCTCAAACAATTGAGACGTCTAAAAATAAAATCTACATTCGAGACCTTAAGTAAGTGATTTAAAGAGGAGGGGACTTATAAGAAAGTACGCTTGATGTACCAAGATGAAGCTGGTTTCGGAAGAATCAGTAAGATGAGTTCTTTTGGGGCTTCTAAAGGAATCCGACCTAGCAATACTAGTCATTATATGTGAGAATATCGCTATTGTTATGGGGCAGTAGATGCTCAGACAGGAGATTCCTTCTTACTTATTGCTGGAGGATGCAATACTGAGTGGACCAATGAATTTCTACGGCAAGTCTCACAAGCTTATCCAAATGACTATATTTTACTTGTAATGGATAATGCTATATGGCATAAATCAAGTACCTTAGAGATTCCAAGTAATATTGAGTTGGCTTTTATCCCGCCTTATATACCAGAAATGAACCCTATTGAACAAGTCTGGAAAGAAATTCGAAAACGAGGTTTTAAAAATAAGTCTTTCCAAAGTTATTGATAAGCTTCAAGAAGTTATTCAAGGACTGGAAAAAAGTGTTTTAAAGTCCACTGTCAGCAGACAATGGACAAGGTTGCTTTTTAAAAATATTTGAGTGTAAAGCAGTTAATAAGGTCTTTATAATAGTCTAATTTAGGTAGTAAATTTCTTCCTATCCTGTCAACTTTTCTTATTTGTTATCTTGTTGAGATTTGTATTTTGACAATTCAGGAATTGATAGTGAATGTGTAAAATTTTTTGTTAGAATAAGTTCATAAAAAAGAAAAGGAGTATATATTTATGTTACAAAAAATTTATGAGCAGATGGCGGATTTTTATAGAAATATTGAAGAAGAGTATGGTACTGTATTTGGTGATAATTTTGATTGGGAACATTTTCATTTTAAATTTTTAATTTATTATTTAGTGAGATATGGTATTGGGTGTCGTAGGGATTTTATCGTTTACCATTATCGTGTTGCTTATCGTTTGTATCTTGAAAAGATGATAATGAATCGGGGATTTATTTCGTGTTGAGATGTTTTGAGTAAATTTCCGAACTAATTTACTCTTTTATGGAAAGATAACAGTAAATAGCTAGTAATTTTTTAAAATCTTTTTTTAATAGTTGGAAATAGCAAATCTTTCTATTGTTTCTTCTTGATAAAAAGGCGATTTTTTCTTATAATAAATTGTAAGATATAATTGCAGGTGAGAGTCCTGCCATGTATGTGAGAAAGGAAGAGCCTGAGGGCTCAGACAAGATTATGACTTCAGTTGTTGTTGTAGGTACCCAATGGGGTGATGAAGGTAAAGGGAAGATTACAGACTTCCTTTCAGCGAATGCAGAAGTGATTGCACGTTACCAAGGTGGTGATAATGCAGGTCACACGATTGTGATTGATGGTAAAAAATTTAAGTTGCACTTGATTCCATCTGGGATTTTCTTCCCTGAAAAAATCTCTGTTATTGGAAATGGTATGGTTGTAAATCCTAAATCTCTTGTGAAAGAGTTGAGTTATCTTCATGAGGAAGGTGTAACAACTGATAATTTGCGTATTTCTGATCGCGCGCATGTCATTTTGCCATACCATATCGAGTTGGATCGTTTGCAAGAAGAAGCTAAGGGCGACAATAAGATTGGGACTACGATCAAGGGGATTGGTCCAGCATATATGGATAAGGCTGCTCGTGTGGGGATTCGTATCGCTGATCTTTTGGATAAAGATATTTTCCGTGAGCGTTTAGAACGTAACCTTGCTGAAAAGAATCGTCTCTTTGAAAAATTATATGATAGTAAAGCGATTGCTTTCGCTGATATTTTTGAAGAATATTACGAATATGGTCAACAAATCAAGAAATATGTGACAGATACATCTGTTATCTTGAATGATGCGCTTGATAATGGTAAACGTGTTCTCTTTGAAGGTGCACAAGGTGTTATGCTAGATATCGACCAAGGTACCTATCCATTTGTTACGTCATCAAACCCTGTGGCTGGTGGTGTGACAATTGGTTCTGGTGTTGGTCCAAGTAAGATTGATAAGGTTGTAGGTGTATGTAAAGCCTATACCAGTCGTGTAGGAGACGGTCCTTTCCCAACTGAGTTGTTTGATGAAGTGGGAGAACGTATCCGTGAAGTAGGTCATGAATATGGTACAACAACTGGTCGTCCACGTCGTGTGGGTTGGTTTGACTCAGTTGTGATGCGTCATAGCCGTCGTGTTTCTGGTATTACTAACCTTTCATTGAACTCTATCGATGTTTTGAGTGGTTTAGATACAGTGAAGATCTGTGTGGCCTATGATCTTGATGGTCAACGTATTGACTACTATCCGGCTAGTCTTGAGCAATTGAAACGTTGCAAGCCTATCTATGAAGAGTTGCCAGGTTGGTCAGAAGATATTACCGGAGTTCGTAATTTGGAAGATCTTCCTGAGAATGCGCGTAACTATGTTCGTCGTGTGAGTGAATTGGTTGGCGTTCGTATTTCTACTTTCTCAGTAGGTCCTGGTCGTGAACAAACAAATATTTTAGAAAGTGTTTGGTCCTAAGAGATTTTTAAGATTTGTTTAAGATAGGTCGGGTACACTATAGACAGTTACAAGAAGACCTCCTAACTTGTTGTAACAAATATCCTAAACTTTTCTTTTTCATAATAATCTCCCTTAACTCCACCCAATCAGGTGGAGTTTTTTGGCTCTATTTCAGGCTTTTTGGGACTATTCTAAAAATAATTTTTCGATATTTTTCGGTATTTTTCGGATTTTGGTCGGGGAATTGGCGGGGACTTTTTAGCGAATATGACTAAGAAATAGGTCTGTTGTCGCTTCAGCAAGTTCGTCCTCAACTTGGTTATAACGATCGGTCATATAGACTTTTGTATGGCCCAGCGCCTGGCTTAATTGTTCAAGCGGAACCCCTGCAATAATGCTTTGAGTTGTGAAGAAGTGGCGCATCATGTGAGGTGTTACATGCAATCCTGTCGCTTCATTTACTAGATTGAAGTTTCTATTTAACTGGTTTGGATTGATGAGACCACCTTTTTCGTTCAGGGTGATATAATCTTTTTGTTGTTCCTTGATAATTCCTAACTTTCGCTTAATTTTAGAGGCTTCAGCTATCAGATAATAGATTAGGTCTGTTCCGATATCATCAAGGCAGACATATCGCTCTGAATCCTTCGTTTTAAGCCCCCCTTTTCCCTTCAAGGTCTGGTTGCTTCGGCTGTCTCTAAGATGCAGTATAGCCCGTCCGCTGTCGTTCTGAGTGATGTCCATTGGACGCAAACCAAAGACTTCCCCTCTTCTCAATCCAAAAATGGTAAGATAGGTCAGAGCGTAGAATTGTTTTGGCATAATCTCTTCTGCCTTTGCTATCCAAGTCTTAAACTCTTTGAGAGTCACTTTCTTGTTAGCAGCAGGGATATCACTCTGGCCAATAAAGACACCTTTCAAGCGATTTGAGAGCAGATTCCCACTTTTCACGGCATCATTCAGCAATGCCATGAAGCTGGAATTGAGGGTTTGAACAGTGTATCTTGTATGGTTTTGCAACTTGTCAGCGATAAAGAGTTCATACTCATTTCTATCCAAATTTTTAAGCATGGCAGAACCAAACTTTTCCTTGATATGGTTCTTATAGAGATTGTCATTGAGGTAGTAGGAAGTGTCATTCCAGCGCCCTGTTGACAATCTCTTTTCAGAATAGATATCCCAATACTGATCAAGCGTTAGATTCGTATTGATACCTAATTCTTGGTCTTGGATTTGTTGTTCAATCTCTGCCAAGGCTGCACGAGCTTGAGGGAGAGTTGTGAAACCACTTTTACTTTTTTCTCTTTTTTTACCTCGGAAGAAAAAAGAACGTCTGACATAGTAACGCTTGCCTTTAGCAGTCTCATAGTAATAGATATTTGGGTATTTTGTTTTATTATATTTCATTGTATTCTCCTTGTTTATCGGCTTCTGGACAAGGTCTAAACATTGAGAATATTGACATCACCCCTTTCATGGTGTAAAATAGGGTATAGAAAAGAGGCCTTTTTAATGGCTGATTTTTTATAAGGGTTAGCTTCACAATCAAACTTTGGCGAGGGCGATTGTGGGGCTTTTTTTGTTATTTCTTGACTTTATCTTTTAAAGCTTTCTCTATAGCTTTCTTTAATTCCAAAATAGATGCTTTTTCATCTTTGATAAAGGTTACTGTGTTTTCATCTTTTACGGCATCAAACACACCACCTTTTGTATCAGAAGAACCAGGGTAAACAAGTTGAAGATAGCCAACAGTTGAGCCAGGTTCTTTCAATTGGTATGCTGTAATCTCAGAGAGGAGAATTGACTTTTCGCCATCAAGACCATGAAGAAGAACATTAGATACATTTGACTTTCTTGCAATCCTGATAAAATAATCATCGATTCTTACAACAGTTTTTGATTTCTTAAACTCAAAAACTCGCTCATTCGGTTCCTCTGTGAAGAGTTCAACCTCTAAACTTTCATCTTGCTTTTTACCAAACAATGCCATAAGTAGTTCCTTTCTTTTTCTGCTTCAGCAGTTTATAAACATATTTAACCAATTAAAGTCTGATATTCCTCTTTTACCATGATTTCATTTGTCATGGTTTTTAGATTGTAATAAGACATGAATTTGAGGTAATCAAACTCTGTGGGGTCGTCTAAGCTTTCTAGTGCGTCTTTTACGAGATGATGGATCATATTCCTATCAGCTTCGTTTTCACAGCGTAGGCGAGCGTTCTGGTACTCTGAGCGTGTGTGGTCTTTGTGTCCGAGTTCATGCAGTAGTACCTTAACTCTCTCTTTTTTACTGAGTTTATTAGACAAGAAAGCTGTGTTGGTTTCTTTTTCGTAAAATCCAAGTTCATCAGGTATTAGCTCACCGTCAAAATCGACAATGCGAACCTGAAAATGACTTATAATTTCTTTTTCGGTCACTAAGTAGTACCTCTAATCACCAGCTTCTTTGAGATAACCTTCAATGATAGACTGGATGATTTTCTTCTTTTCATCTGTTAATTCTCGGCCACCAAACATCATGACATTAGATGCCATTTCTTCAACATTTAGGGTCTTCCCTTGCCAGCTATACTCTTTTGAATTACCAGCAATAGTAGGATTATCCGTGCGACCAAGTAAATAGTCTGCACTTACATTAAAGTAATCAGCTATTTCTTTTAAAACTTTTGAGCTCGGATTGCTTCTTTTTAATCGATATAAAGTGTTAGTTCCATAACCAAGTTTTTCTTCCAAAACATTTATAGAAATCCCCTGTTTATCAGCTAATTCCTTTATTTTATCGAATGCTACGAACATTTTTTTAGAACCTTTCTAAGCAAACGAAAAATAATTTTAAAATATTTGTAGAAAATAGTTGACATATTTAGTCAAATGTTTTAAAATAATAATCGTAAGCTAAAGAGTTAGCGAATAAGACAACTAAAAAATAAAGCCTAGTAAACTGATTGGCGTCCGTTTTCTATAGGTAAACCTTACTTTTAGTAGGTCTTTTCTCTATGTTTTCATTTTAAAACATTTGACTAGAGTTGTCAAGAAATTCGCTAACTTTTTAGATAATTTTTTAAAAAGAAAGGGGGAAAGGAGAATGGTAGAGCCTTTCTTAATTGGCTTTGTTTTCGGTAGTTTTCTGTGCTACATTGTCGCTACTCTGATAGGTGCTGTATTGGACTTTAAACTTCAGAAGTGGCAACAACAAAGCGATAAAAGCAATCCAACCTGTAAGGATTGAAAACTGTAATTCTGTAAGAGTCAAGGTAGCGACAGCTATCACTGCAGTCGCTAAACCTACAGATGAAATGTAAGTTGTGATTTGTGTATAAACTTTATCAGGTATCAATTTTCTATTTCGTCCACATGAAATACAGTAATAAATTGAACCGAAAAATATAAAGCAAAGAATAAGAACGAATACAATAGCAAGGATTCTTTGTTCTGTAAAAGCTTTCAAGAAATCTGTTAATAGTGAATCAGAAATAGGATAGAAGGTAGTAAAAAGGTGAAATCCTACGATAACTGTCGAAATCGGAACTAGGACACCATATAAGACGATTTCCTTTAGATAGTGAAAAAATGAAGATTTCATTATTCTCCTCCAGTCGTTTTTATTTTAATTATATCAAATTTAGAAAGGAAGAATATGAGTAAAGAGCTAAAGATAATCAAGGCTAAAATTAAAACTCGTTTGATTGAGTTGGATATGACTCAAGCCGAATTGGCAAAACAAGTACCTGTAGCATCATCAGTTATTTCCGAGCTACTGAAATATGGAAAAGGAAGTGATTATGTGAAAGAAAAAGTCGTAGATATTTTGGGTATTGAAAACCCTTGGAGAAATCACTGAGAGGTCCGTACATGCAAGCGAAAATAATACTGAATTGGCAGAAGAAAAATCACCAACTTAATCAGATGATGATCGATAGTCTTGAGGGACTAGATGTTTGGGAAACTATTTTAATACTAGGAAAAGTAAGAAGAGGAACATTATGAACGAAATTTTTAATTTTCAAGGACAGGAAGTCCGTACTTTGACAATTGATGACGAGCCTTGGTTTGTCGGTAAGGATGTAGCGGATATCCTAGGATATAGCAAGGCTAGAAATGCGATTGCTCTTCACGTTGATGAAGATGACGCCCTAAAACAGGGCCTCATAGATAACTTAGGAAGGGTTCAAGAAACTATCATCATCAACGAATCAGGTCTCTACTCTCTTATCTTATCCAGCAAATTGCCTCAAGCGAAAGAGTTTAAGCGCTGGGTGACTTCAGAGGTCTTGCCAGCCATTCGCAAGCAGGGTGGATTTATCCGTGAGGATTTGGACGAGGATGCTTTTATTGCTCTATTTACTGGACAGAAGAAATTGCGCGAGCAACAAGCTAGCATGATTGAAGATATCGACTACCTCAAGAGTGAGCAACCGATTCATCCAAGCTATGCTCAATCGCTCCTGAAGAAGCGTAAGGCTAGGGTTGTGGCTTGCTTAGGTGGTATTGATAGTCCAGCTTATGCGGATAAGACTTTCGCTCAGTCAGTCTTTAGACAAGCTGAGATTGATTTCAAAGACCACTTTAATATCAGTCGCTATGACTTGTTACCGAAGAAGTTTGCAGAAGCTGCTCTTGCTTACTGGATGACGTGGGAGCCAAGCACTAATACCAAGATGAAAATCATTAAATTGAACTCATTTGACGAAGGGTAGGAGGGAAAGAAGATGGACAATGTTCTACTTTCACTATCTGAATGGATTAAGTCCATTATCAAGGACACAATCACAAGGCTAGTCGAAATAGAAAAAGATAGTGATCACTATCCAGAGTTGATGGATGTGAACACTACCTGCGAATTTCTAGGAATTAAGTATGCCACCTTTTCAGATAATTATCGTTACTTAAAGGGATTTCCAAAGGAATTACCTGGTAAGAAATGGTCAAAAAGAGCCATCAAAGAATGGCTCTCTAATCAAATATAATAACTTTACTAAAAGGCTTCTGGACAAGGTCTTAGCAAAATTATTTGACTATATTATAGCACAAAAAGAGGATAAAAAACATGAACAATTTACAAATTATCGCAGTAGGTACAGTAGTATCAGTGGTATTGATTGAATCACTGATGATGAATATCAAGCTAAAAATGGCAATGAGACAGAAAAAGAAGATTCAATTTCAAGCGCCACAAGTTGAAAAAGGGTTTATCGACTTTAAAACTGGCCGACGTGTGGACATTGATCCCGTGACACGAAAAGAAACATTTGTGGATTAGCAAGGAGAAGTGATGGATGATTTCAAAATACCACCTCATGATTTAGTGGCTGAACAATCTGTTCTTGGAGCGGTATTTATCGCACCTGACACAATCATTTCGCTGGCAGATGAATTGGTACCTGATGATTTTTATAAACCAGCGAACAAGATTGTATTTAAGACTATGTTGTATCTCTTTAAAAAAGGGGAGCCGATCGATGCCACCACTATGGTGTCAGCTCTTACCAATCAAGGGCAGATTAAGGAAATTGGTGGTTTAAACTATGTTGTTGAGTTAGTGAACTCCACACCAACTTCCAAAAACGTGGAGCATTACGCAAATCTTGTTAAAGAAAAGGCGACACTAAGAAGAGTAATTGCTGATTTGTCGGACTCACTATCTAGTGCCTATCAAGGTGATGTATCAATCAGTGACATTATCGCAAAGATCGAAAAGTCTATGCTTGACATCAGCAATCAGAATACAGGTACAGGATTCCGAAATGTGGCTGATATCCTAGATACACATATGCAGATAGTGGAGACTCGCTCGCAGACAGATGGATTCGTGACTGGTCTGTCTACTGGCTTTGTCGGATTAGATAAGATAACAACAGGCCTTCATGAAGGAAATCTTATCATTCTTGCTGCCCGTCCTGCTATGGGTAAGACAGCGCTAGCCCTCAACATTGCAAAGTATGTGGCTGTACAGGAACATAAACCTACTGTTATCTTTTCGCTCGAAATGGGAGCGGAAGAATTGATTGAGCGCATGGTGGCATCTGAAGGTATGGTTCCAGGTTATCATCTGAAGACTGGGAATCTTAGTACCGATGAATGGAAAAGGCTTGTACAGGCGCAAAGCAATCTCTATGATACGCCTATTTTTGTAGATGATACGGCTGGGATTCGGATTTCAGAGATACGGTCAAAAGCTAGGAAATTGTCTCAAGAAATGGGTAGTCTAGGAATTATCATCATTGACTACTTGCAGTTGATTACTGGTTCAAAAGGTGAGAATCGTCAGCAGATTGTTTCTGAAATTTCAAGGGAATTGAAGATACTAGCAAAGGATTTGAGGGTTCCTGTCATAGCCTTATCGCAGTTGAGTCGGTCAGTTGAGCAGAGACAGGACAAGCGCCCAATGCTATCAGATTTGCGAGAATCTGGTTCGATTGAGCAAGATGCAGATATTGTAGCATTCTTGTATCGTGAGGCCTACTACCAGAAAGAGCAAGCTGACAGTCAAGAAGCGAATAATGTGACGGAGCTGATCCTGGAAAAGAACCGACACGGTAGTTTAGGGACGGTTAAACTATATTTTCATAAAGAATACACAAAATTTTCAAGCGTGGAGGAGTAGATGGCAAATTGGTTTGTGAGAATCAATCACAGAAAAGAAAACAAAGATAGTTACTACTCTCAGCAAGTAGAACGAAGGCTCTACTTTGATTTAGAAACTAAGAAGGATGTTTTGACAAAAATCAAAGAAGATTATCCAGAATATTTTTCAGAAAAAATACCTCAAAGAACTTCGAAAGGGGAATTCTTTTTTGTCAATGTTTATGAATTGAGTGAAAACTGGGAAAGTTTTTGGACAGAAAATATTCCGTGTAAATTTTGTGGAGAAAATCCTGTCAATAGAATTGACATAAAGAACAATAATTATAGCGGTTATTATTTTTGTTGTCTAGAACATGAAGAACAATTTTATGCAAATAGGCTTGCTGAAGATGTCAGAACATATAGAAGTAGCAGTGTAGTTGGTTTCATCTATAAAATCACTCATAAACAGACGGGTAAGGTTTACATTGGGAAAACTGTTAATCACCCTATTTTTAGGTGGTTTCAACATTTTAAAGCGCAGTCAGGTAGTTATTTCCATGAAGCAATGAAAGATAGCGAGATAACAGACTGGACGTATGAGGTTATAGATGTGTTGGAAGAAGGTTCAGAAAAGGATTTACTAGACCTAGAAAGTAAATACATAGCTGATTTTAAAGCAACAAATCCTGAATATGGATATAACACTAAAAATTAGAAGAAAGGAGTAGAGCAATGATTAAAAAAAGTGAAGTCACTGGTTTCTTATCGTTTTTCAAATTTCCAAAGCCATTCATCTATGATGAGAAATACAAGTCATTAAGCAATCATGCAAAACTCTTGTACATGCTTTTATTTGGAAGACTAGAGCTTTCAATAAAGAATGGATGGCATGACCGAGATGGCAATGTGTTTCAGTACTACACTAATGAACAACTTATGGTTGATTTGAATAGTAGCGAAAAGACAATCATCAAATTCAAAAAAGAATTGAAGGATGTTGGACTGTTAAAAGAAGTTAGACAAGGGAATAACCTACCTAACAGAATCTATATAAGTGCCGTTGATGGTACTGTAAATAGTACAGTTTCGGAACTGGAAATTTTACAGTCTGGAACTGTAAATAATACAGTATCGGAACTGGAAATTTTACAGACAAACAAGACTGATAATAACGAGATAGATAATAACAATAATAAATTGTTGATTTGTAAGGAAATTATTTCTTATCTCAACTTGAAAGCTAAGAAGAATTTTAAGGTTGACACTGCTAGTCATCAAAAATTTATCAAGGCAAGGTTAAAAGAGGGCTATGTCCTTGAAGATTTTAAAAAGGTTGTGGATATTATGGTCGCTAAGTGGAAAGGTACAGAGTATGAACAGTATCTTCAACCACAAACACTTTTCGGTAATAAGATGGATAATTATCTAAATCAACCGATGCCAAAACGTTCTACAATTTTAACCAGTACGGTTGACGAAAGGTTAGGTTTTTAGATGAAACAGTTTAAACAATTCAGAACCAGAACAGTTCTTGATGATATCTGTGAAATCCATGGATGCCATCTTTGGTCTGTTAAGATTCCTATCAGGGGCAAGGTTGAGGAAATCAGTCAATGTCCTGAATGCGAGAAAGAGAATATACGACGTTTTGAAAAGCAACTAAATATGGAATCCGAGGTCAAAAGTAAACTATCGGATACTTACGAGGTCTTTGCTCGTGATAGTATCATTTCAAGCAAGTTGGCCAGTAAATCACTACATGATTATGAAATTCGAGTTGACATTGATGAAAATGCTATGAATTTTGTGAAGAGGTTGGAGCGTTGTTATGCCAAAGGTGAGACCGGAAATGCTATCATCACTGGGCCGTCTGGTGTTGGTAAGAGTCATCTGACTTATGGCTTTGCTAGATTTCTCAATGAGCAGTTCAAGTCTTATGATGAACCAAAAAGTGTGCTCTTTGTGTCAATTGTGACTTTGTTTGATAAAATTCGTGAAAGCTTTGAGTTTGACAATGGATTTTCAGAAGCTAAGATGGTTAAGCTACTGTCTGAAGTTGATTTTCTTTTCCTGGATGACTTAGGCAAAGAGAGTCGTAAGGCCGACACGAAGCGCAACGAGTGGGCGCATCAGATATTGTTCAAGATCCTGGATAATCGTACGAATACGATTATTAACACGAATTTGTCCAGTGAAGAAATTAAAGAGCTTTACTCAGATGATTTTGGGAATGGTGCGCTATCAAGTCGAATTTTCGAAGGAGCAACTGGCAGGTGCTTTGTGTATCCGTCTGGGATGAAGGATAGGAGGTATTGATGTTAAATCTTTACTTCGTCTACAACGGGCACTGCAAGTTTTTTCTTGGAAGTTTCAATAACGTGGATGATCTCATTGAACGGATGGAAGACCATCAATGGGCATTCTCGGCTATCACTCACCCAAGATTTCAGAAGCACATCGGAAAGCGGACAACACGATTCGACTACGGTGCCAAGGACTGTTATTACTTAGCAACTTTTTCAGGAGGAGAATAATGGCTAGAGATATTTTAACCGATTTAGCATTTGAAAACTTATACAAAGCTGTAGCACTTCCAGATTGGAAAGAATCTGATGAAGTAATCCTTGTTAGCTTAGCCAACAAGGATCAAATAGAGTCAGATGAAAGACATCGCTTAACTGAAAATTGCAGATTTTTTGGCGATCGAATTTGTATCTTCTGTGAACAAGTGAAGAAAAATAATTACATCACGTTACATAAATCTATGTTAGAAAAAATTATTCAGACAATGGAATCATTTAAAGAAGTGGAGGAAAAGTGAGATGAATACAAAAATGAATTTGGAAGAAAAGGTTCAACAGTGGTTTGTTGACAGAAATTTACATGAAGCAAATCCTGTCAAACAGTTTTTAAAGTTGATGGAAGAGTCAGGAGAATTGTTTGAAGGTATCGCAAAGGATAAATCTGAACTGATCTATGATGCTCTTGGAGATGTTCAAGTCGTATTGATTGGACTTGAGCAACAAATTAAGAACGGTGCTCAGATTTCAGCGAATCAACAGGAGCTTGAATTGTTGCTGATGGTTTCTAGTCTGGGGAATATCGCTCAGAAGCTATACGCTCATGTCTGCCACAATGAGACACAAATTCCGTTAATCAAAGCAGATTTGATGTTTCTTGACAGCGTGATCAGTACGGTTTCATTTTGCAATGGCACTACATCTGAAAGTTGCTTAGAAGAAGCTTATGAAGTCATCAAGGACCGCAAAGGTAAGATGATTGATGGGGTGTTTGTTAAAGAGGAGGATTTATAAAATGAAAAGACTAGGAATTATTATTGGTGTATTACTCGTAACAATTGTCTCACCGCTTGTTGTTCAATTTGGTTGGAATGAGATTGTAACGACAATCCTCCCGGTCGGAAAGATTTCGTTTTGGCAGGCTTTGGGATTAGATGCTTTACTAACCTTCATAAATCCAACAATCTATAGTGATGAAGAAATTTCAAAAAAACTTACCCAAGCTATTTCAAAGATCATATATTTTGCATTTATTCTGTGGCTAGCTAGTTTGTTCATCTAAGGAGGTTCTGCCAGATGATTGAAATAAATGGTAAAAACTACGAAGTCCATAAAGTGAAATTCACAAAGAAGGATTTAAAAAACTTAAAAAAAGGAGAAACACTTATTTTTATCTCCGAAGAAGCTAAACAAGCTATAACTGTTAGTTTGGAGGACAAGGAGTGAGATATTTTAAAATCCTATGTGTTGTTTTACTCGCATTCTTCCTCGTGGCATGTCACCAGATTTCGAGTGGGACAGTGGTAGATAAGTACATTGATGAACCTCACACAACGTTCATACCCGTTATGACAGGAAAAAGTTCGGTACTTGTGCCAACAAGAACCAAAAGAAAATACATTCTGATCGTTTCAGGATATGCAGGTAATAAGCAAGTTGAAGAAACATTTGAAGTGACAGCAGAGGAATACAAATACTATGAAATTGGCAACAATTTTACACAAAATGCCGTTTCAGAAAATGAAGGAGGGGAAGAAAATGATTGAATTTATTAAAGAATTTGGAATAACTTTTCTGTGCTTTTTTATCGGTTACTCAGTTGTTGAATGTGTGACAGGAAAGGAAAAGAAAGATGATCAATAATGTTGTGCTAGTAGGTCGCTTGACTCGTGACCCTGAGTTACGATACACACCATCAAATGTTGCAGTTGCGACATTCAGTTTGGCAGTGAATCGCAATTTTAAGAATCAGGCAGGTGATCGTGAAGCTGATTTTATCAGTTGCATCATGTGGCGCCAACAGGCTGAAAATTTCGCAAATTGGTGCAAAAAAGGGAACCTGGTAGGAATCACAGGCCGCATCCAGACTCGTAGCTATGATAATCAGCAAGGACAACGTGTCTATGTGACGGAAGTTGTAGCTGAGAGCTTTCAGCTTTTGGAAAAGCGAGATAAGACTGCGGACCATTCGAGTATGGAAAATCAGATGCCACCAACTTTCAGAGCTAGTGATCCGATGGATATTCCAGATGATGGATTGCCTTTTTAAGGAGTTGTGAAGGATGAAAAGAAAAAACTATATTATTTTTATCAGGCATTTTAAAAGAATAAAAGATTTAGTAGATTTTTATGAATATATTGCAGACTCAAAAGTTTGTGGAATTGCTATTTATTTATTTTTAATCATTTGCTCACCTTTCATCGCTTTGCTATTTCCAATCGCATACATAGAGCATTGTTTTTATAAAAAAAGATTTATTAGACAATGCGTTGAATACGACTGGTGTTCAAAGGAATATCTTGAAGAGGTTGTTGATATCAGAAAAATTGAAAGTGAGGAATTTTAATGAACATTCAGGGACTAATTGAACGATATGAAAAATTTAAAGCTAGCAAGAAAAAGATGACCTCCGTTGATTTGGTTTTGAAAGACTTACGGTCTTTGGACGAGCCAGAACCGTTGCCGTTCAAATTAAAGGATGTTGTTGGTCGAATTAGAGGGTTTGACCCAACGACACAGGCAAGATGGCTTAACGACATCCTCAAAGAACTAGGAAGTGACTATGGTTTAATGAAATATCGCAGTGGTTACGAGCAAGGAAAAAGTGAGGGAGCATGGGTTGGCGAACAATTGAAAGATGCTGATAAGATTAGGCAAGAATTGAATAAAGTGCTTTTACCTAATTTTATGGATGACTGGATTTTCGAATGCCAACTTTTAAAAAATTTTAGTTTGCGTGATGCACTAGATAGTAACACAATCCATCTCTACGCTAAAAAAAGCGAATTCGTGAAGAAATGGCTTAATGACAAAAACAACCAAGAACTTTTCGCTCGAGCGTGGTTGACTGACTATGAGGCCGAGAAAGAGCCAAAATACAAAGTCAAGTTAAAAAATACAAATGATTATCTAAATCAAACAGAGACTGGATTCCATTTTTTTAACAATTGGAAAAACAACGAAAAATTTACACGAAAGGAACTAGAATATTCTGGTTTTGGTGAAGTATTTAATAGTCCATTATTTGAAGTGGAGGAGGTGGAGTGATGGAATCATTTGCTCACTATTTTAACAAGCACATTGCTAAAAAAATTGAATTAGATGATATTACAATCATTGATTACTATAGTCCAGAATATAAACAAATGTATAATCTAAGATATATTTTCGATAAGAAAAATTCATCTCTAGCCATCACAGGGGATTTTGGAGAGCTGGTTGCAGTGAATTTTAATAATATGGGTAATTGGGAAGATTTCTATAAGGATTTCACAAATAACCCTGGATATTTTATCGAAAAAATCAAAGCCTCTAGTCGTAATCTTTTTCTTTACGATGAAGAGGAAGCTAAAAAAATTATTCTTGAGTATTTCTTTGAAAATAAGAGATATGAAGAATTAGACGCCGATGATCAATATTATTTTGATGAACTATTTGAATATTTTGATGATTGCTATGGGTTCAAACACATTACTGATACTGTTCGAGAATTCATGAGTGAAAAAGATTCAGAATACTATGAAACTCTTGAATTCGCTGGTAAAAAAGTGTCTGAAATAGTATTTCTATATTTGGATGCTTATAAAAGAGCGTATGAATCAATAAAAAATGAGGAGGCGGAGTGATGGCTAGAAAGGTACAAGCAACGCTTACCAAAGATATGTATGACCATGTCGAAGCCATCAAAGAATATTATGGTTATAGAAGCATATCAGAAGTGGTCAATAAAGCACTTGAAAAGTTAGTAAATGAACATACCGACAATGAAATATATAAATATTATTTGCAAAAAGTAAGAGATGGAAGAGAGGTCACAGAATGAAACGATTCATAGCTATCTGGATATTATTGTCTGCTGGATTAAATATCTGGCAGAGTATCCACATTAAAAAACTAGAAGAAAAGCGCCCAATGATCGTCTATAAAGCTGACAATCAAGGCGCAGAAATCAAAGGCAGAGTCTTACAAAAGGAGAAGATTGGCGACATGTACACTATCACAGTACAAAATTACGGAGTGTTCGTAGTTACTAAAACAAACTATGAATCTCTAAAAATAGGAGATGAGGTAAGATTGTAATGACAAAGTACAAGAAACCAACTTACATCATCATTCAGGAAGCAATGGCAGAGCGAATTAGATTTCTGGAAGATGAACTGTATGAAAGGGCCTATAAGGATATTGAGAAGCTAGAAGCTCAAAATGATTTCTTAAAAGGTCTTTGTAACAATCAACTTGAAATCATCATGGATTACGAATGGAAGCAGCTGCAAGAGCAAGCGGCATTCATAAAAGCTAATACTAGGAAATGGAGAGCAAGATGCAGCTAAGACTTAAAGAACTTAGAGAAGACCTATGTATCTCTGTCAAAGATATGGCCAGAGATACAGGTGTCTCCCAAAACACAATTCATTTGTATGAGCGAGGTGGATATCCATCTATTAAGCAGATTGAAATGATTGCTAAAACCTATGATGTAAACCCTGCGTGGCTTGTTGGGTGGATAGATGATGAAATGATGCCTGGAGTCCAGGTCGTTGAAAAAGTGGTCTATAAAGAGAGCCCAACGGCAAGATTGCCAAATTATTTCAACAACAATAACGATGGTAAGATTATCAAGTGGAAGCAGTCACGAAGATATCAAGGGGGTAGGAATTGAAGAAATTAAGCGACGAAGACCTCAAAACATTAGACAGAGAACTTTTCAAATTTCAAAACATTCAACGGACAATAGATTTGAGAAGGCTAGAACTAGAAACTCGAAATCCAGATTCTCAAAGTGGGCCCAGCGTAGGAATAAGCAAACCTACCGAAACAATTGCAATCAGAATAGCGGATGATCCAACCTTAAAATTTCTCGAAGGATTCAAAGGGATTATTAACAAACTCCTGATCAATCTAGTTGATGAGGATAAGGAAATCTTTAATCTGCGCTGGAGATATCCTCAACTGAGATGGGAAGAAATAGCAGAACAGAAATTCATGAGCAAAGCTACAATCTATCGACGTAGAAGGATTATCCTAGAGCAGTACGCTATTTTGAAAGGTGAGCTATAAATAAACATGAGACAAAAGACATCTTGAAGTCTCACAAAAAAAGGGTTATTATGATAGCATGAACTTCTGAAACAAAAACACACATCACACTTTAGGAGTCATCCTTAATTCTAGTCAGAAAAGTTGTCCAACAGAAGTATCGTCAAGAGTCAGCAAATGCTGGCTTTTTGTTTTGGGAAAGGAGGTAGAATATGGAATTTGTATCACCGATAAAAGATAATGACGACATTCAGGCAATGAAAGATTATCTCAGAGAGTGGAATGAGATGTATTATATGCTATTCATCACAGGTCTGAATACTGGTTTGCGAGTCGGAGATATACTTACCTTGAAAGTTAAAGATGTCCAGGGATGGCACATTAAGCTGAGAGAACGGAAGACTGGCAAGCAGATAACAAGACGGATGACAAAAGAACTCAAGAAAGAAATGAGAAGATATGTCGAAGACAAACCATTTCATCATTTCTTATTCAAGAGTAGGCAAGGTCAGAATAAAGCAATCACTCGTGAGCGAGCCTATCAAATTATTCATGAGGCTGCTGAAGAACTTGGCATTGATAATGTTGGAACACATACAATGCGAAAAACGTTTGGTTATAAATATTACAACAAGACAAAGGACGTAGGGACATTGCAGAAAATGTTCAATCACTCATCACCTGCAATTACCCTGAGATACATTGGGATAGAACAAGCAGAGCTTGATGATGCTCTACGGAACTTTGTCATTTAATTTTTTTAGATATTACTTTCACATAATGAGTTAAGCATAAACTGAAAAAATGAAACTCTTTAAAACCCATGATTAGTAAGGGTTTGAGATTTAGAGTGAGTTTAACAAAATATAAGATATGTGAAAGTGAGGGGTAAAATTGGTATAGATGGAGGATGAAACATTGGGATTATTTTTAGGATATCTAGTTGTCTATTTTTTAACCTTAATTTTTTTAGTCGTTATTTTTGATTGGGGGAAAAGTGATGTATTAAAGTTAGTTGAGAATGGATTGATATTTCTTTTCTTACCACTCGTATTTGTTTTTGTATCGGCCTATGATTTTATAAACAAAATAAAATGAGACAAAAGGCATCTTGAAGTCTCACAAAAAAGAGTTTATTATGGTAGCATAGATTTCTTGTATGAGATGGGATAGGTCAAAGGCCTGTCCCTTTTGCATTGAGAAAGGAGGTTTGAGATGTATAACAAACCTATCAGACCATCCTTGAGATCTAAGAAGTGGGAGAAGTTCCGTGGTAGGGTAATGCGTAAGCATGATTATCTTTGTCAAGAAAGTTTGCGTTACGGAATTTCTGTTCAAGCAGAAATGGTTCACCATATCTTTCCTGTATCTGAATATCCTGAACTTGAATTCGTGGAATGGAATTGTTTGCCGTTGACGAATAAGAAACACAATACGTTTCATGATAGAGTGAACGATAGAGTAATCAATCAAGGATTGTATTGGCAGAAAAAAAGAAAAAAAGAATTTTTAAATTTTTTCAAAAATGAAAAATGAAAATTTTTAGTCCCCCCCTCTTTTTGAAAAATCATTTTGGCCAGTAGGGTACCGGTGAAGGGAACTTTTTCCAAATCGGAGGCCTTCAAACAAAAAGGGGGTAAAAACTAAGCGATTTTGACGAAAGGAGGTAGTTTTTGGCTAAACCAATTACAGCAAAGTCGATTAAGTCAAAAGTAGTCAAGCAGATGAAAGACTTGGGCACTTATCGTAAAGAGTTCGAAATGATCATTGACATATTTGCAGGTATGCTATATCAGTATCAGAAACTTGCTCAAGATTATGCTGACATGGGTTATCCAGTAACAGACACCTACGTCAATAAGGCTGGTGCTGAAAATGAGCGCAAAGTTCCAATCTTGACAGCGATGGAAATTTTGAGGAAAGACATCCTCAGCTACTCTAATCAGTTGATGATGAATCCTAAGTCTCTTGGTGAGGTAGTAGAACAAGAGGGTGAGTCAGTTCTTACTGAGGTCCTGAAGTTTAAGAATGAACTGAAAAAGAAGCGAGTGAAAGATGGATAAAGACTTTGAAAAACGTTTTGCCGATTTTCGCCACGCTACAACCAATCTTGGAAAAGCTAAAGCCTATGTTGATTATGTCCTGAGCTATCAAGAGGAACATAACGAAGAACGGATTTTGGCTGTTGAACGCTTTTTGAGGGATTTGGAAAATCCAGCATATGAGCTTGATGAGGATATAGTGGATTTTGCCGTTCACTTCATTGAGAACTCAATTGTTCATCAGCAAGGAGATGACATGTTTGCCATGTCTATCCGTAACAAGCCTTTGATTTTGCAACCGTGGCAACATTTCACAGTTGTCAATCTCTTTGGGTTCTATCACGCTGGTACGAACGAGCGTAGGTTCAAAGAAGCCTTGATAATGCTGGCACGGAAAAACGGCAAGACTAGCTTTACTGCTGCTATTGCTTTGCTTTATCAGATTTTGGATGCCGATAGTGGTTCAAAATGCTATATCGTGGCCAATTCTGTCAAGCAAGCGCTGGAAGCCTTTAATTTCATCAAGTTCAACGTGGAACGATGGAATGAGAAATCTATCCGTATCAAGGACAATAACCAAGAACACTCTATCACAGCTAATTTTGGAGATGATGGGTCATTCTATATTCAGGCCTTGGCCAACGATGAGAGCCGTTTGGACTCTCTCAATGGCAATGTCACGGTCATCGATGAAGCTCACACGATGAGGAATAGTAAGAAGTATGGTCTTATGAAGAAAACAATGTCAGCATACCGAAACAGTATGCTTTTTGTTATCTCAACGGCTGGTGATATTCCTACTGGATTTCTTGCTAACCGCTTGAAATATTGTCAGAAAGTGCTCAAGCAGTTGGTACAGGATGAGGCTTTATTTATCTTTATTTGTAAAGCTAATCAGACAACGGATGGCGATGTTGGTGACTATCTTGATGATAATGTTTTGAAGATGGCAAATCCGTCTTGGGGTGTCACGGTGTCCATGCCTGCTTTGAGAGCTGAAGCAGAGCAGGCTATGAATGATCCACAGACAAGAAATGAGTTTTTCAACAAGACTTTGAATGTCTTTACAAACTCAATGAACGCTTATTTCAATCCTGATGAATTTATTGCTTCAGACAGTTGTTACGATTGGACTTTGGAAGAATTGGCACGCTTGCCTATTCAGTGGTATGGTGGAGCCGACTTATCAAGGTTGCATGACTTGACCGCAGCCGCCCTTTATGGTGTCTATCACGATGGCGAGAAAGATGTTGATATCTGCATCACACACGCTTTCTTCCCTCGTGTCAATGCTCAGAAGAAAGCCAACGATGACGGGATTCCACTCTTTGGGTGGCAGTCTGATGGCTGGCTAACTATGAGCAATACTCCGACCGTTCTCTATGATGATATTGTAAAATGGTTTATCAAGATGAGAGAGAAAGGGTTCAAGATTGCTGCTGTCGGAATGGATAGGAAGTTTGGCCGTGAGTTTCTGACGAAGATGAAACAAGCTCGGTTTAAGATGATTGACCAACCACAGCTTTTCTATCTGAAATCTGAAGGATTTAGACGGATTGAGTTCAAAGTTAAGAATAAAGAGTTTTACTATCTTCATTCTGATGCTTACGAATACTGTGTAAGCAATGTTAGAGCAATTGAAAAGGTGGACGATGCTGTGCAATATGAGAAATTAGACGGTGACGGTGGTACTGCAAGAATTGACTTGTTCGATGCCAGCGTTTTTGCTTGTATTCAGGCTCTTGCTAACCTTGGCAAGAATCAGAATGTCATGAGCTTCTTTGATTAGAGAAAGGAGGTGAGGAAAGATGGGGCTTTTAGATAGGTTTTTAAAACGTGGTAAGAGTCGAAGTGGAACGAATGTTATCACTCATTCAGATTTTGGACTTTATATCGACGGCGACGGCTATGTGCCTTTAGCTCGCAATCCTGATGTGATTGCTGCGGTCAATAAGATTGCTGACATGGTATCAAATATGACCATTCATTTGATGGAGAATACCGACAAAGGCGATATCCGAATAAAAGACGGACTGGCTCGAAAGATTGATGTAAACCCATGCGAAAATATGACTCGCAAAACTTGGATTTTCAAGATTGTGCGTGACCTGTTGCTATTTGGTGACGGCAATTCAGTTCTTCATGTTGAGTATGACCCTGTGAATGATTATATTTTGAACTTGAGACCATTCGCAATGAGTGAGGTCTCTTTTAAAAGTGATGATGTTGGTTATATCGTGAATTATCGTGCTATCGACTACAACTCAAGCGAAATCGTGCACTTTGTAATCAACCCAGATCCAGACAATCCATTTGTAGGGACTGGATATAGGCTTGCTCTGAGGGATATTGTTAGGAATTTAAACCTTGCAACTCAAATCAAAAAAGGCTTTATGAATGGCAAGAACGTTCCTAGCTTGATTGTTAAGGTTGATTCTTCGAATGGAGAGTTGGGCACGCAAGAGGGGCGAGACAAGGTCGCTAAGAAATACTTAACGACAAGTCAGGCAGGTGAGCCGTGGATTATTCCTGATGCTTTGTTGAGTGTCGAACAGGTCAAGCCATTAAGTTTAAAAGATATCGCTATCAATGAATCTGTTGAAATTGACAAAAAAACAGTTGCTGGACTTTTGGGAGTTCCAGCTTTTATTTTGGGAGTTGGAAAATTCGACAAGGTTGAATACAACAATTTTGTAAATACTACAGTCATGAGTATTGCTACAACAATCACACAGACTCTTACAAGAGATTTACTTATTTCAAGTAATCGTTACTTCAAGTTCAACCCACGATCGCTTTACTCTTATGACATTACAGAGCTATCTACTGTCGCAAGGCAGATGACTAGTAATGCTGCTATGCGTAGGAATGAGTGGCGTGATTGGGTTGGAATGACTCCTGATCCTGAAATGGATGAAATCATTGTTCTTGAAAACTATTTGCCACAAGGCGAGCTAGGCAATCAGAGCAAATTAAATAAGGAAGGAGGAAATACTGATGCAGAAACGTAAGGCTTATATGCCCACTCAATTTCAAACACGAGAAGAAGCTGACAGCGGTGATTTGATTTTGAGTGGGTACTTTATCAAGTTTGATGAAGTTACTGAATTATGGCCAGGCTACTTTGAGGTAATCAAGCGTGAGGGTGTTGAAAAAGCCATCAAAGGAGCTGACATCAGGGCATTATTCAACCATGATGATAGTTTGGTGCTTGGTCGGACTGGTAATGGAACGGTCATTTTGAGAGTTGATGAAATCGGACTTTACGGGGATATCATCATCAACAAAGATGATCCGCAAGCTGTTGGGGCCTATGCTCGTGTTCAGCGTGGCGATGTGATTGGATGTAGTTTTGGCTTCATCCCAATCAAAATCAATACGGAAGAGCAAGCAGATGGTTCGTACCTGGACACTATCCTAGAACTAGAAATCTTTGAAGTGAGTCCATGTACTTTCCCAGCCTATCCACAAACGGAAATTGCTGCACGACAGAAAGACTTTGAAAGTCAACAGCGTGCCAATCGTGAAGCGCTAGATAAGCGCAAAAAAGAAATTAAGGAGAAATTTAACCTATGCACAAATCATTGATTTTAGGCGCTCGTATGCGCAACAAAGCAGACAAAGTGGTAGAGCTTGAAGAATCAATCAAAGAATTGAACAAGCGCTCAGAGCTTGAAGCGAAGAAATTGGAGCAAGCTGGAACTGATGAAGAAGTTTCAGCAGTTGAAAAGAGCCTTGAAGACATCCAAAAAGAATTGGATGATAAATTGGCAGAAAAAGAACAACTTGAAAAAGAAATCGAAGATTTGAAAAATCAAGTTGAAGAACTAAATCGTAAGGCACCGACTTACCCAAGTCAAGAAAAACGTGGAGGACAGAAATTGGAACAACGTGAAGCAGTACTAGAATTCATCCGCTCTCGTGGACAAAAACGCACAGGTGTTAAAACAACAGATGTAGGAGCGATTATTCCGAAAGAGGTTTTGGAACCACAAAAAACACCTGAACGTCAGAACCCGCTGCTTAACCTAATCCATATTGTGAAAGTAACAAGTGGCTCAGGTACTTACCCAGTCATGAAGAAATCAAATCGTAAGATGACAGAGGTTGGTGAACTGGAAGAAAATCCAGAATTAGGAAAAACAAAAATCACTGAAGTTGATTACAAAATTAAGACTTATCGTGGGGAACTTCCTATCTCTCGTGAAGCGATTGAAGATGCACAATATGACCTTATTGGAATCATGCAAGCAGATATTCAAGATCAGGACGAACAAACAAAATTGGCAATTGTTGCGGATGTTCTGAAAACTGCAAAAGTTGTAAATGCTAGCGGTTATGATGGACTTAAAGATATTTTGAATACTAAGATTTCATCTGTTTATAAAAAATCTCTTGTTGTTACTGACTCTATGTTCAACGCATTGGATAAAGTTAAGGACAAGGACGGTCGCTACATGCTTCAACCTGACATCACTTCACCAACAGGCTATTCATTCTCTGGAAAAACTATCTACCCTGTTGATGACACTCTTTTGGGTCAAGAAGGGGAAATGAAGTATTTTATTGGAGATGTTGAATACTTCCTTACATTATTTGATCGTATGCAATTGAGTGTGAATTGGGAAGATAACCATCGCTTCGGTAAGAACCTAGCTTCATATCTTCGTTTTGACATCAAGAAGACTGATGAAGATGCTGGGGTGTTTGGAACTTACACTGATGTTGTAGCTTAAGGAGGTGGCGTATGAGCTATAAAGTAATCCGTCCTTTCAAGGACTTGGCTGATCCTGAAAAACATGACTATGCTGTTGGCGATATCTTTCCTCGTGAAGGATATAATCCCACAGATAGCTTTACCAATGGCCTTTTGACTGGTGCCAACACTGCTGGCTCTATCTTCCTTGAGGTTTTGGGAGATGATGAACCTGAGAAACCAGCTCCTGAAACAAAAGAAGTTAAGGAAGAGCCCGCAGTTGAGCAGGAAGAAACAGTTGAGGAAACTGCTGAAGAGCCTGCTAAGGAAGTTGAGGAGTAAGCATGGATGAAGGTCAGCTTTTAGAATTGCTGAAGCTTAAGTTGGGTATTTCAACCGACTTGAGAGACAAGCCGTTAAAAAAAATCATTTCAAGTGTCATCACTGAATTGACCGATAACCTCGGTATCGAGCTTGTTGGTGAGCGTGCTGACCATGAAATGTTTATCGTTGACTATGCTGCTTATCGCTATGAGGGTGGGGTGGATATGCCACGTCACCTTCAATGGCGACTGCATAATTTACAGATAGCATCAAAGAAAGAGGTCAAGAATGTGGAATCATGAAATCAAACTGATCTCTAAAAAAGTCACAGGTAAGGATAAGTTACTACAACCAATCTCTGAGGATGTTGAAGTTACTCTGTTGTGTCGTAAAAAGAAGGTCACTCGCTCTGAATTTTATCAAGCAAATCAGGCAGGTCTAAAACCGAGCTTGGTCGTTGAGATTCGAAATTTTGAGTATGAGAATCAGGAGTTTGCGAAATTTGAAGGCAAGCAATATCGTATCTTGAAAACCTATCCTATCGATTCTGAAATTTTAGAGTTGACTTTGTCAGAGGTCTTGAAATGAGTAATGACCTTGCTGATTTGATAGCGAAAGAGCTTGCTGCTTACTCTGATGAGGTTACTGAAGAAGTGGATAAGATTGCAGAGCAGGTGGCTGATGAGACTGTGGATGAGTTGAAAGAGACAAGTCCGAAACGATACGGAAAGTATCGTAGAAGTTGGAAAAAGAAGAAGTTGGCCAATGGCTCTTTTGTTGTGTTCAACGCAGTTGCAAGTCTTACTCACATACTTGAAAACGGGCACCTTTCAAGAAATGGTGGTCGTGTCGCTGGTATCGTCCACATCAAGCCAGCTGAAGAAAAAGCAATTCAGAACTTTGAGAAGCGTATCAAGGAGATTGGGAAATGAAGCTATCAGACTTTGCTGCTATTTTGGAACAGGCAAACTTGCCTGTCACTTATCGAGCGTTTAAAACTGGGAACGCTCCTGACCTACCTTACCTGGTCTATTATGAATCGAGTCCAGCCATCAATGCAGCTGATAACACGGTTAATCATCAGATTAAGAGCGTGACAGTAGAGCTAGCTTTTGAGCGGAAGGATGAAGATTTGGAAGAGCGTCTGGAAGAGCTGTGGGCAACCCACAAGCTCTTTTTTGAAGTCCAAGAAGAAACATTTATTGAGACTGAAAGACTCTATGTCAAGTCTTATACGGTCTATCTATATTAAGGAGGAATGACATGACTCAAGAAAACAAAGTAACCTTTGGCCTAGAAAATGTACATATCGCACCCATCAAAACACTTGCGGCAGATGGAGTTATCACTTACGGCGATGTTTTTCGTTTTCCTGGAGCGATTGAGCTGACACTTGATACCAAAGGGGAAACAACCCCTATCAAAGCAGACAACAAGGATTACCATTTCATGAATTCAAACGAAGGCTATGAAGGTAAACTTAAAATTCCACACATCATTGATGAATTTGCAACAAAAATTCTTGGTGAAATCAAGGACCCTCAAACTGGTGTTATGACTGAAAAAGCAGATGCGAGCTTGACAGAGTTCGCAATGATGTTCCAGTTTGAAGGCGACAAAAACAAGACTCGCTATGTGATGTACTACTGTTTTGCCAGTCGCCCATCTCTTGGTTCAAAAACTAAGAACGGGACATCAACCAACGAACGTGAACTTAGTTTCAAAGCTAGCCCGCGTCCATTGGATACAGTTGTTAAACGTTCAATCACATCAGCTGATAACAAGGATGCGTATGACAACTGGTTCAAGAAAGTCTATGAACCTACTGCGGTTGCAGCTTAAGGAGAAAATCTATGCGTAAAATCGTTTTGGTTGGTAATCAGGAGTATGAGTTGGGGACCAATGGCTATACTCCCATTGCCTACAAGCAACAATTTGGGAAAGATTATTTCCAAGATTTGTTCTCAATGTTGAAAAATCAATCATTCATGAATGAATTGAACAAACTGGAAACTGACAAGGAGCTGACAGCAACTGATATTGACATTTCGATGTTGTCAGATTTTGACATGACCTTTTTCAACCGTCTTTTTTGGACCTTTGCTAAATCTGCAAATCCTCACATCAAGCCTTATGAACAATTCTTCATGGAAATGGAAGTCTTTCCTATTCAGGAAGTTGGTCCTGTGCTGATGGAAATGCTGAATGCGAGCATGACGACAAAAAAGCACCAGATGAATCAGAATCAGCTAGCGAGGAAATCTTCACAGTAGAGTCTTATCTGTCCTGTTGTAAAGAAACTGGTCTGTCTATCGATGATCTAAAGCACATCTCAATCGGAATGGCTCTGGATTATCAGACGGATTATGTGAATTTACGGAGTGAGGATAAGGGTGGCGAACGGAAAGCCACGCAAGCTGATTTTGACAGCTTTTAAAGAAAAATGAGTGCTGAGAGAGCGATTCTGAGACCAAGTTCGTTGGTCTGACTGCATTATCAGTGGTAGAAATTCTCTCAGCGCTTTTCTATTTTTTATGAAAGGAGGAAATATGGCAGGAAATATCAAAGGTATCAAAATTGAAATCGATGGCGACACGCAACCCTTACAAAAGGCGCTGAAAAATGTCAATAAAGCTGCTACTGATGCAAGCCAGGAGTTGAGACAGATTGACAAGGCTTTGAAGTTTGATACAGGGAACGTAACACTCCTGACTCAGAAGCAAGAAGTTTTGCAAAAGCAAGTTGCGACGACCAAGGAGAAACTTGAAACCTTGAGACAAGCTCAGTCTCAGGTGGAACAGCAATTCAAAAATGGTGATATTGGAGCTGATCAGTATCGTGCTTTTCAACGTGAAGTCGAAGTTACTCAAAACGTCCTAAAAGGATATGAGGGTAAGCTGGCTAGTGTCAATCAAGCTCTTGAAAGCAACGGGAATGCAACTAAAAGCAACCAAACGCAACTGAAAGAATTGCAGAATGAACAGAGTCAACTTGCTTCAGAGATGACTAAGGTGACAAGCTCATTCAAACTGCAAGAAAGTGCTTTAGGTTCAAATGCTAGCGAAGCTGAGAGAAATGCTCTTGCCCAGAAAAAGATTGGTGCTCAGTCTGAGATTGTAAGTAAACAGATTTCAAATCTAGAACAGCAATTGGAAATCACTAAAAAAGAATTTGGTGAGAACTCCACACAAGCCAACAAGATGGAAGCTGAGCTAAATCAGGCTAAGACTGCTTTTAATCATCTCAATGATGAGATGAAGGGAACAAAGTCTGCTGCTGATAGCACTCAAGAAAGTTTAAGTGAAATCTCAAGAAATTTAAGAGCAGAACTACTTCAACAGTTTAGTGAGAAGTTGAGTGCTATTTCAGAAAAGCTTGTGGAAGTAGGAAAAGAAGCGTTAGAAGCAGCTGCTCAAATGCAAGCTAGTAATGCTCAATTTACTACCGTTTTCGGAGATATGGAAACCCAAGCAAGAGAAGCGTTGAATGCTATTGGTCAGGAAATGGATATTGTCCCAGAGCGATTGCAAGGATCATTCACTCAGATGGCTTCATTTGCCAAAACTTCAGGATTGGATACAGCAGAAGCTTTGGATCTTACTTCTCGTGCAACTAGGGCAGCAGCAGACGGTGCAGCCTTCTATGACAAATCTATTGAGAGCGTGACAGAGAGCTTACAATCTTTTTTGAAGGGAAACTTTGCTAACGATGCCGCTCTTGGAATCTCTGCGACAGAGACAACTAGGAATGCCGCTGCAAATAAACTGTATGGCAAATCATTCAAGGACTTGAGCGAAGCGCAGAAGCAACTGACCTTGCTTCAGATGGTCGAAGACGGAAATAAACTCTCAGGAGCTCTTGGACAGGCTGCAAGAGAATCAGACGGATTAGAAAACGTGATGGGGAATCTGAAACAAGCTGGGACCAATGCATTATCTGCTATTGGTCAACCTCTTCTAGAAATGATGATCCCTGTTTTCCAAACCTTGGCAACGATTGTGAAAGGTGTAGCTGAGCTGTTTAATTCCTTACCTGATCCAGTAAAAGATTTCATTGTCATCTTAGGTGTGGTTTTGACAATTGTAGGAGCCTTAGCCCCCATATTCTTAACCCTACAAGCTGTGTTTATGTCCTCATTTGGCGCAATGATTGCAGCAGCATTACCAATCATTGGAATTATTTCAGGAGTTGTAGTGGCCATAGCAGCGATTGTTGCTATTGTGAAATATCTCTGGGAAACTAACGAAGGTTTTCGAGATGCGGTCACGACCGTTTGGAATGCGATTCTTGAAGTTATCAATGCAGTCGTATCAGAGATTTCTAATTTTGTCATGGGTATATTTGGAACGGTTGTTGTTTGGTGGACGGAGAACCAGGAACTTATTCGAGCAAGTGCTGAGACTGTCTGGAATGCTATCTATACGGTTATAAGCACAATTCTGGAAATTTTAGGTCCACTCATTCAAGCTGGTTGGGATAATATCCAACTTGTCATTACAACAGCTTGGGAAATCATCAAGACCGTTGTTGAGACTGCAATCAATGTTGTTCTTGGTGTTATCAAAGCAGTTATGCAGATCATTACTGGTGATTGGTCAGGAGCTTGGGAAACTATCAAGGGAGTGTTTTCTACTGTATGGCAAGCTATTCAAAGCATTGTTCAGACTATTTTCTCAGCCATACAGAGCTACATTTCAAATATTCTCAACGGTATTTCAGGAACTGTATCAAATGTCTGGAATGGCATCAAGGATACTGTATCAAATGTGTTAAATGCTATATCTAGTACTGTATCAAGCATTTGGGAAGGTATCAAGAGTACCATTTCAGGTGCAATCAACGGTGCAAAAGATGCCGTATCTTCAGCTATTGAAGCTATCAAAGGATTGTTCAACTTCAGCATTAGTTGGCCACATATCCCACTACCGCACTTTCATGTGAGCGGGTCGGCCAATCCATTAGATTGGTTGAGTCAAGGTGTTCCAAGTATTGGAATTGAATGGTATGCCAAAGGCGGTATCATGACGAAACCAACCATTTTTGGAATGAATGGTAATAACATGATGGTTGGTGGTGAAGCTGGTAACGAAGCAGTATTGCCGCTTAATGATAAAACGCTTGGCGCTATCGGTCGAGGCATTGCTCAGACAATGGGTGGAACTTCACCGACCATCAACATTACTATTAGTGGGAATACTATCAGAGAAGAAGCTGACATTATTCGGATTGCTGATGAGGTAGCGCAGAGGATTGCTGATGAATTGCAACGTAAAACACAATTGAGAGGAGGGTTTGCATGATAAAGCATAATGAGCTTGTGATTGACGGTGTGAGAACATCGTCTTTTCCTTTTAAAGTCATTGTCCATGATTCTCCCTCAATCGCTCTGGGAGAGAGCAAGACAGCTCTTTTGGAGCATGGTGGTATCAGTGGAGCAATCGTTCAGACGAACAAACATAGGGAATTGGTCAAGAAAACCTATACGATTTACTTGGTCAAACCTACTGAAGAACAGATGAACCAATTTATGAGTCTGTTTATCCGTGAAAAGTTCTGGCTAGAGAGTGAGCGAGTCAAAACAACTCGTCTTTGGTGCTATAAGGTCAATGTGAGCGACCTTGAGGAAGTGCAACCTGGTCTTTACATGACCAAAGCAACCTTCACTTGTCACCCTACCAAACACTTCAAAGTCACTGATACACAGAGATTGACAAGAAGTGGGACTTTGACCGTTCAAGGTTCTGCTCTTGCATTTCCTAAAATCACAATCGTTGGTCAGAGTGCTTCTGAGACTTCATTTACAATCGCTGGTCAGGTCATTAGGCTTGAAAGGCTTGCTGAGTCACTTGTGATGGTCAATAATCCTGACAATCCAAGTTTTAAAACGACAACAGGGAAGCCAGTGAAATGGTCAGGGGATTTTATCACAGTTGATCCAGCGAAAGTGAAGAATGTTGGGGTTGTTCTAGGTCAAGGTATTCAATCGCTTGAGATTGAGACGGTTTGGGGGTGGGCATAATTGCTTTATCTACTTAATAAAGATGTGAGAACCGTTCGGTGGAACGGGGAGCCACTTCATGAAGCGACTTCGGCGGTTGTTAAAGAGACCATGAATGGCGATTTCACCTTAACTGTGAAATATCCCATTTCCGACTCTGGTATTTATCAGCTCATTCAAGAAGATATGTTGATAAAAGCGCCGACTCCTGTTCTTGGTGCGCAGCTATTTCGCATCAAGAAACCTGTTGAGAACAATGACCATCTGGAAATTACAGCCTATCACATTTCAGATGATGTGATGCAACGTTCTATCACGCCAATGAGCGTGACTAGTCAGAGCTGTGGCATGGCTCTTTCTCGCATGGTTCAAAACACCAAAACTGCTTTGGGGAATTTTTCTTTCAATAGCGATATCCAGGATCGTAGGACCTTCAACACGACTGAAACAGAAACTCTGTACTCTGTATTGCTGGACGGTAAGCACAGCATTGTTGGTACATGGGAAGGCGAGCTGGTTCGTGATAACTTTGCAATGACTATCAAGAAGAGTCGTGGTGAGAATCGTGGTGTTGTTATCACGACACACAAGAATCTGAAGGACTATCAACGTACAAGGAACAGTCAGAATGTTGTCACAAGAATTCATGCAAAGTCGACGTTTAAGCCTGAAGGTGCTGAAAAAGAAACGACTATCAGAGTGACTGTAGATAGTCCTCTTATCAACTCATACCCTTATATCAATGAAAAAGAGTATGAGAACAACAACGCAAAGACTGTTGAAGAGTTGCAGAAGTGGGCACAGGCTAAATTTACAAATCAAGGCATTGATAAGGTCTCTGATGCTATCAAGATTGAAGCCTTTGAACTTGATGGGCAAGTTGTTCACATGGGTGATACAGTCAACCTCAAGAGCTGGAAACACAATGTCGATGCATTCAAAAAAGCTATTGCTTATGAGTTCGACGCTTTGAAGGAAGAATACATCTCTCTGACTTTCGATGACAAGGCAGGGGTTGGTGGTTCTAGAGCTTCTGGTGGCCTATCTAGCGCAGCTGATGCCATCCTTGGAGTAACAGAATCTGCACAAGAAATAGCTCTTGAAAAGGCTCTTCAAAATGCTGACTTAGACTTTGATCATAAGGCTGGATTGCTTAGACAGGAAATTTCTGACGGTATTGAACTTGCAAGAGCAAGAGCCGAAGAAGTCAAGCAAGAACTATCTGACACTATCAATCAGCGTTTCAACAGTTTTGACAACGGCCCATTACAAGAAGTCAAGCGCAGGTCTGAAGAAGCCTTGAGAAACGCTGGTGCAAGTAGCTTACTTGCTCAGGAAGCCAAGCGGATTGGTCTAGATTCTGTTGCCAAACTTGAAGAATTCAAGAGACAGGCTACGAGTGCTCAGACGGCTTTGTCGGGCGACTTGGATGTCTTGAAACGAACCATCGCGAATGATATTCGACCGAAGCAAGCACAGGCTGAAGCTGAGATTGCCAAGCAAGTTGAAGCACTTGTTCAGACAAAAAAAGAACTGTCTGGTGTGAAGTCGGCGCAAGCAACGTATGAAGAGACAACGACTCGCAGACTATCAGAGCTGACCAACTTGGCCAATGGTAAGGCAAGCAAGTCAGAACTCACACAGACAGCCGAGGAGCTAGCTAGTAAGATAGCGAGTGTTGAAGTTGGTGGCAGAAACCACTATCGAGATTCTGAGAAGATTCGAACAAGTACGCGTTTCTTTTCGTTTCCTTTGCATCCATATCTTTCACAAGAAAATGTCGGGGAGACTTGGACTTTATCATTTGACATAAAAATCAACGACGGTGGTGAGATTCGTCCTCTACATTTTTATCATTATCAAAATAACCGCTTCGGTCTGAAAGCTAGTGCAGACATTACTCCAAGCAAAGAATGGCAACGGTTCACATTCACGGGTCCAGTTATCTTCCCAAACGATGACCCTCGTTATTCGAGGGGAGAGATGTCCTTGTATGACTATGCTGGAAACAATAATTATTCCGTTCGTAGGATTAAACTTGAAAAAGGGACTCTAGCGACTGACTGGAGTCCAGCTCTCGAAGATATAGAAGGACAGCTTTCAACAGTTGAATCCAACTTCAGACAGCGTGCTGATTCGCTAGATGCTGGTGTGAGAAGTTTGACTGAAGGCCTCAGAACCAAAGCGGATATCAGCGCACTCAACGTGACTGCTGAGAACATTAGTCAGTCTGTGAAGAGTCTTGAGACAGACACGCAGAACAAGCTGGACCAGAAATTGAGCATGGCTGAATTTGAGGTGCAGGCTGGCTCTATCCGTCAAGAAATCCTGAACGCAACCAAGGACAAGGCAGACAAGACCTTGGTTGTGGCTGAAGCTGGGAAATTGCGAGAAGAATTTTCAAACTTACGGGTCGGTGGTAGAAATTACTATCGAGACTCTGAGAAGATTCGCACAAGTACGCGTTTCTTTTCGTTTCCTTTGCATCCATATCTTTCACAAGAAAATGTCGGGGAAATTTGGACTCTATCGTTTGATCTAAAAATTAACGAAGGTGGCGAGATTCGTCCTCTGCATTTTTATCATTACCAAACAAATCGATTCGGTCTGAAAGCTAGTGCAGACATCACTCCAAGCAAAGAATGGCAACGGTTCACGTTCACAGGTCCAGTTATCTTTCCAAACGATGACCCCCGCTATGCAAGAGGCGAGATGGCCTTGTACGATTTTGCTGGAAATAATAGCTATTCGGTTCGCAAAATTAAATTTGAAAAAGGTACTCTAGCGACAGATTGGAGTCCAGCGCCTGAAGACACTGATGGTCTTATCACTGAAGCTAAGGCTACTTTTGAGCGGACGGCTCAGGGATTGCGAACTGACTTATCAGCTATTCAGGAATATGTCAATAAAGACGGTCAGCGACAGGAAGCTTTACAGCGTTACACTCGTGAGGAAAGCGCAAAACAAGCGACGGCTTTACGTGAGCAGGTATCCAGAGACTACGTTGGGAAATCGGCTTATCAAGAAGATGTGCGAGGTCTTGAGCGTAGGTTTGAAGCTATTACCAACCCACAAAATGGCTCGATTGCCACTCAGATTGCGACCTATAAAAATGCAGTAGATGGCCGATTTGCAGACATCACTTCATTGATTGCTGGTAAGGCTAATCAGACGGACTTCCAGCGTGTGAAGGAAACTAGCCAACTCTATGAGCGTATCATTGGTAGCAATGAAAATGACATCTCTAACAAGGTCGCACGTATGGCCATGACAAATCAGCTATTCCAGGTTGAAGTTGGGAAGGCCTTTGCGGAACATCAGAATTTATTCTTAACCTCAACGCTCACTAAAGGATTTTTAGGGAATAATGGAATCATTAGCGTAGCGAATGCTACACAAAAGGAGGTTACATCCGATTTCATTTCAGTAGATCCAAATGAAAAAATTATCTTCCAGCACTGGGTAACTCTGCCTGAGAATGGAATGGCTTGGACCGCTTGGCAATTTTTCGATAAAAACAAAAATCCTATTGATAACCGCAAACCAGGATTAAATGCTTATAAAACAACTGTAGGCAAACAACACAACATCAATCAAATCACTGTACCAACGAATGCTTATTTCGTCAGATTCTCAGCTCGTATGTACGATGATGGTTTGATAAAAGTAGAAAAGGGCTCAGCTCCATCTGATTACTCAGTAGCACCAAATGATGCTCTTGAAGCTGTGAAAACTGTCCAAAGTCAACTAGCTGGCTCATGGGCAGTTCAGAACATCAATTCAGCTGGAGATATCATTTCTGGAATCAATCTAGGCGCTAATGGTCATAATCGATTTGATGGGAAACTAACTCACATCACGGGTGAAACCTTGATTGATAAAGCGGTTATCAAGTCTGCTATGATTGACAAGCTGAAGACGGCCAATTTTGAAGCAGGCTCAGTGACTACTGTTATCTTAGATGCTGAAGCTGTTACGGCCGAAAAATTGAAAGTTGACCAGGCTTTCTTCAATAAACTTGTCGCAAATGAAGCCTACTTGAGTCAACTTTTTGCAAAACAAGCCTTCATCAACCGTGTGCAGAGTGTTGCAATCGATGCAAGTCAGGTTCGCTCAGGTATTTTAAGCGGTGATAGGATTTACGGTGGGACCATTAGAGGGGCCAGCATTTATGGTGGAACCTTAACAGGTCATACCCAAATTCAACTAGGCTCTTATGGCTCATTTGATACAGTGAATGGTGGTTTACAGATTAACGTTCCACGAAACTATAATGCAAAAGATGGATTGGGTGTCCAGTTCATTGGCTCTTATGGTCGTGGCGAGAATGTCCCTTACGGTCTTTTTGTCTATAAAGATTCTGATTTTACAAGAGGAAATACCGCAACTCCAACAACTGAATTTCTTTTAACAGTTGAAGGTTATATTAAAGCGAATGGAATTGGTTGGATGAGGACTGGGAAAGGGAGCATCAACGGGGGAACAACAGCTACTATTGGTTTTTGGAATTCAAACAATGTCTCTCTTGATTTTGGTGGCTCAGGAAATGATATTTATTATAGTTATAACGGTAAAGCGTACAGTTTGTGGACTATAGTCAATAAGCATTTCTCGGATAGACGTCTGAAAGAGAATATTGTGGATTGCAAGCACAAGGCTCTTGACTATATCCATCAATTCCAATTCAAGGAATACGATTGGAAGAAGCAAGAGGATAGACAGAAACAAGCACACACGAAGATTGGTTTGATTGCCCAAGAGGTCCAAGCAGTGGATCCTACGCTTGTTTACGAGAACGGAGACACATTGAATCTGGACAATCTCAGACTAACAAACATCGCACTTAAAGCTATTCAGGAGCTTGCTCTTGAAAGTAGAAAACTTACACAAAGATTGGAGAAATTAGAAAATGAATACAGAACAGCTTAACCGCGCACTTCGGATGACAATCAATGACTTATCCGATACATCAAACGGTACAATGATTGCAAATAATATCTTGAGCATTCAGCTGGAAGAACAATTGGCTGAAAATCAAAGACTTCAAGCACGAGTGGATGAGCTGGAAGCTCTGCTTGATGAAGAAACTAAACCAGCAGACAAAGGAGAATAGACATGGCAATCAATGGTTATAACTTATCAACAAAACCATACTTAAGAATTTCTGGTTCTAATGTTGAGACCGTGGTAGAAATTCAATTATCAGAAGGAAATCGCTACAGCACTAACTCACGATCATTCCCTGGAGATCGTACAAACGAATCAGAAGATGTCTTGATTCAAGCGGTGCTGGATGTCCTAAAAGCCGAGCTAGATCCAGGAAGCGCCATCGTCAAAACACAAGCGCAGCTTGAACAGGCTAACCAGAAGATTGCGCAAAACGAGAGTGAACAGAACAAGCTTGCAGCTCTTATTAAGCAGACTGAAGAGAATTCGAAGGTGAATCAGAAGGTCATTCATGTTCTTGTCTTGAACTCTGTCATGAGCAAGAATATTGAGTACGGCACGACTTATAAAGAATTGGTTGAGTTGATTCCACTCGCTGAAGTTGGTAAGACCTACTTACCACATGACCTGATTACGATTGAAGAACCGAACCACGTTGAAGTTAACGGTGAAGGCAAGCGCATCTTGGTTCAGCTTAATAAGGAATTTACCTATAACGGCGAGCCTGTCAGCGCATTTGTGACAAATGGCTCCCTGGAGCAAAACGGAACGGGTGTCGCTTGGAAATTTGAAGGTAAAGAGTAGGAGAAATACATGAAATTTGAATTGTTTAACTTTTTTAGAAGCTTGATTCAAACAGAAGATGGCTTGGTTTTGTACGCTCTTAGCTTAATTGTCATTATGGAAATTGTTGATTTTGCATCAGGAACGTTCGCAGCGATTGCAAATCCAGAAATTGAATACAAGAGCAAGATTGGTATTAACGGTCTGATTCGAAAGATTCTTGGTGTTCTCTTGTTGATGGTATTGATTCCGATGTCTGTCTTGCTACCTGAGAAGACAGGGTTCGCATTTCTATACTCGATTTACCTGGGATATTTGCTTTTCACATTCCAGTCACTCATCGAAAATTACCGTAAGTTGAAAGGTAATGTGACTATCTTCCAGCCTATCATTAAGGCATTTGAGCGTTTATCTGGCGATAAAAACGATAAGAACGAAGGAGAACAATAATGGATATTGATACAAGTAGACTAAGAACCAATCTTCCGCAGGTTGGAGAGCAACCCTATCGTCAGATTCACGCTCATTCGACTGGGAATTCACGGTCCACTGCTCAAAATGAAGCAGATTACCATATGCGCAGACCAGCTGAATCTGGCTTCTTCTCGCACGTTGTTGGTAATGGTCGTGTAATGCAGACATGGCTTACTGACCGCGGTGCCTGGGATGTAGGTGGTGGCTGGAACGTTGAAGGATATGCGCACGTTGAATTGATTGAGAGCCATGAAACTCAAGAAGAATTTGATCGTGATTACTGGTTATACGTCGAACTTTTGAGAAATCTAGCCGATGAAGCAGGAATTCCGAAAACTCTTGATTCCGACAGCCTTGCAGGTATTAAGACACATCAGTATTGTACGTACAATCAACCACGGAATGCGAGCGACCACGTTGACCCTTATCCTTATCTGGCCAAATGGGGCATTAGCCGTGAACAATTCAAGAAGGATATCGAAGGTGGTATCTCTACTGAAGCTGGCTGGAAACACAATGAGACAGGCTGGTGGTGGGAAGAGTCGGATGGCTCTTATCCAACAAAACGATGGAAGCAAATAAACAATGAATGGTTCTACTTTGATGATCGTGGCTATTGCTTTATCAATCGCTGGTTTAATGATGGGAAAGATTGGTTCTATCTTGATAAGCGTGGGGCAATGGTTACAGGATGGATGTTCCTTAACCATCGCTGGTATTTCTTCAAGTCAGATGGCCGTATGGCTACTGGATGGGTGAAATATCGAGAAACTTGGTATTTTATGGAAGAAAAAGATGGTTATATGCTATCTAAACAGTTCATTAAGTCAGGCGATGGCTGGTACTATTTGAAGGCGAACGGCGAACTTCACACAGACCCAGCCTTCAAAACCGAACCAGACGGGCTTATCACTATAGTTGATAAACCAAAAGAAGAAAAATAAAAACAGAAAGGACTTTCAAATTAGATTACACCAACCGCAGGCAATAGCTTGCGGTTTTTTGTTTGCTCAAAATAGAAAAAACAGTGATGATACTCACTGTTTTTCTTGTAGTGTATGGGCGTAAGAAGTCATGCTGATAGCGTGTTTTAAACGCATGTTCATAATATCTGATACACCGTTTTTATACTTATCTACTGCCTGAATAGATACGCCACAGTTTTTGCTGATAGCATAGGCTGTGGCGTTGTCTAAAAGCCAGCGGATAGCTTTAATATCTACTGACATATATTACCTCATAAAATACCAAACTGCAAATAGGAGTAGAAGAAGTCCAATAATAAATTCAACTTTTTCACGCTTGGTGGTTTTTCTAATTTTTAGATTTACTTTCATTGTTTTTCCTGTTATAATTTAAGTATGCCCCCGAAGGGGTGGATAGTGATTTCTCACTATCCAATTTCGATGTGCCATTCAAAGCTGATTATAAATAAGTTTATTTTGACTACTAGCTTATTTGTTTTTACTTTGAGTGGCTTCTTTTTGAACTTAAACATTTTGTTTTCCTTTCTACTAGTTTCCTTGTCTAAGGTTTCCTCCTTAACCTTATGTATCCATTATACAACTAAAGTTGCATAATGTCAATAGTTTTGATGAAGTTTTTTAAATTTTTTTCAAAAAAATAGACCTTGTCCAGAGGTCGGGGAGTTGGAGGGGACACCCTCCAAGAGCGTTGATTTAATAAGATTTTATTTTACCTTTTTCATAATAATCTCCCTATAAAGTCACCGCATTCGGTGGCTTTTTTTGTTTTGGGATTCATGATATAATAATAAAATCGATAAGTAGGAAAAGAGAAAAGAGATGTATTATACACTTGAAGAAAAAGAAGTCTTCATGAGAGAGGCCTTGAGAGAGGCTGAGATTGCTCTTGAACACGATGAAATTCCAATTGGTTGTGTGATTGTGAAAGATGGCGAAATCATTGGTCGCGGGCATAATGCACGTGAGGAATTGCAACGAGCGGTTATGCATGCGGAGATTATGGCCATAGAGAATGCGAACCTGAGTGAGGAGAGCTGGCGCTTGCTGGATTGTACTCTTTTTGTGACCATTGAGCCGTGTGTCATGTGTAGTGGGGCGATTGGACTTGCCCGTATTCCAAACGTGGTCTATGGGGCTAAAAACCAGAAATTTGGCGCTGCTGGGAGTTTGTACGATATCTTGACAGATGAGCGTCTTAATCATCGTGTGGAGGTTGAAACGGGAATTTTGGAAGATGAATGTGCAGCTATTATGCAGGACTTTTTTAGAAATAGACGGAAAAAATAATTTTGCTTTTAAAATGAATAGGAATGTGATATAATAAATAGTGGAGCAACAGTTCTGCGTGAAGCGGGTCAGGGGAGGAATCCAGCAGCCCTAAGCGATTTGAATTGTGTGCTCTTTTTTTCGTGCTTTTTCCGAATAAATAAGATAGAATAATCTAGAATAAATGATAATAGAAAAGAGAAGATGATGAAAATTCGTGGTTTTGAATTGGTTTCTACTTTTACAGATGAAAATTTATTGCCCAAGCGTGAGACAGCGCATGCGGCTGGTTACGACTTAAAGGTTGCTGTGCGTACGGTTATTGCGCCAGGAGAGATTGTCTTGGTTCCGACAGGGGTTAAGGCTTATATGCAACCAACTGAGGTTCTATACCTCTATGATCGTTCTTCAAACCCTCGTAAGAAGGGCTTGGCTTTAATTAATTCAGTTGGGGTCATTGATGGGGATTATTATGGAAATCCTGGAAATGAAGGGCATATTTTTGCACAGATGAAGAATATTACAGATCAAGAGGTTGTTCTTGAAGTTGGAGAACGTGTTATCCAGGCTGTCTTTGCTCCTTTCTTAATTGCAGATGGAGATGCAGCTGATGGCGTGCGAACTGGTGGATTTGGATCGACAGGGCACTAGGATGAAGATTATCTTTGTACGTCACGGGGAGCCAGATTACCGTGAGTTAGAGGAGCGTTCTTATACGGGATTTGGGATAGATTTGGCACCCTTATCTGAGAAGGGACGGCAGCAGGCTCAGGAACTGAGCACCAATCTTTTATTCCATTCAGCTGAAATAATCATATCTTCTGCAGTCACAAGAGCTTTAGAAACAGCTTCTTATGTGGTTTGTGCTACGGGACTTCCTTTGAGAGTGGAGCCTTTATTACATGAATGGCAGGTCTATGAAACTGAAATAGAAAATTTTGAAAAGGCTAGAAGACTATTTCTAGAAAATAATGGGGAGATGCTTCCCAATAGTCCTATTCAATATGAGACAGCTGCGGAAATGAAGTCTCGTTTTCTAGAATGTATGTCTAAGTATCGAGAACATCAGACTGTGGTAGTTGTTGCTCATCGAATGCTCATGCGCCAGTTTGTACCAAATGAGAAGATTGATTTTTGCCAAGTGATTGAGTGTGAGTTAGAGATATAGAAAGAGGTTTCTCATCGCAAAGAAAAAAGCGACATTTGTATGTCAAAATTGTGGGTATAATTCCCCTAAATATCTGGGACGTTGCCCTAACTGTGGGTCTTGGTCTTCTTTTGTAGAAGAGGTTGAGGTTGCCGAGGTCAAGAATGCGCGTGTATCCTTGACAGGTGAGAAAACCAAGCCTATGAAACTGGCTGAGGTGACTTCAATCAATGTCAATCGAACCAAGACGGAGATGGAGGAATTCAACCGTGTACTTGGAGGTGGAGTGGTACCAGGAAGTCTCGTACTCATAGGTGGGGATCCTGGGATTGGGAAATCAACGCTTCTCCTACAAGTCTCAACCCAGCTGTCTCAAGTTGGGACTGTTCTCTACGTCAGTGGGGAGGAGTCTGCCCAGCAGATTAAACTACGTGCAGAGCGTTTGGGTGATATTGATAGCGAGTTTTATCTCTATGCAGAGACCAATATGCAGAGTGTTCGAGCTGAGGTTGAGCGCATCCAACCAGACTTCCTCATTATTGACTCCATTCAGACTATTATGTCTCCTGAGATTTCAGGGGTGCAGGGATCTGTTTCTCAGGTGCGTGAGGTGACGGCTGAACTTATGCAGCTGGCCAAGACTAATAATATTGCCATCTTTATCGTAGGGCATGTGACCAAGGAAGGAACCTTGGCTGGTCCTCGTATGTTGGAGCATATGGTGGATACGGTGCTTTACTTTGAAGGGGAGCGTCACCATACTTTCCGTATTCTAAGAGCGGTCAAAAACCGTTTTGGTTCTACCAATGAAATTGGGATTTTTGAGATGCAGTCGGGCGGCTTGGTTGAGGTCCTCAATCCGAGTCAAGTTTTCCTAGAAGAGCGTTTGGATGGAGCGACTGGTTCGTCAATTGTTGTGACCATGGAAGGGACGCGTCCGATTTTGGCGGAGGTTCAGGCTTTGGTAACGCCGACCATGTTTGGAAATGCCAAGCGTACTACGACAGGACTTGACTTCAATCGTGCTAGCTTGATTATGGCTGTTTTGGAGAAACGGGCAGGATTGCTTCTCCAAAATCAGGATGCTTACCTCAAATCTGCTGGCGGTGTTAAATTGGATGAACCTGCGATTGACTTGGCAGTTGCAGTTGCTATTGCTTCTAGCTATAAAGACAAGCCAACCAACCCTCAGGAATGTTTTGTAGGAGAACTAGGTTTGACTGGAGAAATTCGGCGCGTGAATCGTATCGAGCAGCGCATCAACGAAGCTGCTAAACTGGGTTTTACTAAGATTTATGTACCTAAGAATTCCTTAACAGGAATCACTCCACCCAAGGAAATTCAAGTTATTGGGGTGACAACGATTCAGGAAGTTTTGAAAAAAGCATTCTCCTAATCGTTATGGTCAGTTTTAGATGATTAATTATTTTATTGCTAACATTTATTAAAAATAAGGAGGAATTTCTGATGAAATTTTCTATGGACAGTCATATGCAATTTCCTTTGGTAGAGCTGTCACTCAATCAAGGAGAAACCGTCTATATCCAGCGAGGTAGTATGGTTTACCACACGCCTAACGTAAGTCTCAATACCCAACTCAATGCTAGCGGTTCAGGTTTGGGACGTTTTGTTAAAGCTGTAGGACGTTCAATGGTTTCTGGTGAAAGCACCTTCATTACTCAAGCTGTAGCAGAGTCTGATAACGGGAACCTTGCTCTAGCACCAGATACTCCTGGGCAAGTAATTGCTCTTGAACTAGGTGAAAAACAATATCGACTGAATGATGGGGCTTTTCTAGCTCTGGATGGTACAGCTTCCTATACTATGGAGAGTCAGTCTATTGGTAAAGCTCTGTTCGGAGGGCAAGGCGGTCTCTTTGTGATGACTACCCAAGGCCAGGGAACTCTCTTGGCCAATGCTTTTGGCTCTATCAAGAAAATTGAGCTACAAAACCAAGAAATAACCATTGACAATGCCCATGTGGTGGCTTGGAGTCAATCTTTGAACTATAATATCCACTTAGAAAATAGCTTCTGGCAGTCTATTGGTACAGGTGAAGGAGTGGTTAACACCTTCCGAGGAACTGGTGAGGTCTACGTACAAAGTCTCAATCTTCAGAGCTTTGCAGGATCGCTCAATAAGTATATCCAAAAAGATTCATAAAAATAAAACTAGGACAGAAGCCCAAGCTAGAAGCTGGATGTCTCTGTCCCAGTTTTTTTATATGAAGGTTGACAACTGACAAGACAAAGAAAAGATGGTAAGATAGGAGATGAATAATTTGGTGTTCAAATTATCTGGTAGACTAGAAAGTGAGTTGTCATGTCCTATTTTGAAAATTTTTTAAAAGCCAATCAAGCCTATGTAGAACTGCATGGAGATCTTCATTTATCAATCAAACCAAAGACCAAGGTTGCAATCGTAACTTGTATGGACTCGCGTTTACACGTTGCGCCAGCTCTTGGGTTGGCTCTGGGAGATGCTCATATTTTGCGGAATTCGGGTGGTCGAGTGACGGAGGATATGATTCGCTCGCTAGTTATTTCCCAGCAACAAATGGGAACAAGGGAAATTGTGGTGCTCCATCATACAGACTGTGGTGCACAGACATTTGAAAATGGTCCTTTTCAGGAGTATTTGAAAAAAGAACTAGGAGTAGATGTTTCTGACAAGGACTTCTTGCCCTTCCAAGATATAGAGGAGAGTGTACGCGAGGACATGCAACTCCTTATCAAGTCTCCCCTAATACCAGATGATGTCATTATCTCTGGTGCTATTTACGATGTGGACACAGGAAGGATGACAGTCGTAGAATTATAAATACTTCATTTAGAAAGAAAGTGTATGAAGAAAAACAGTATTTTATTTATTTTTATCTTATTGCTATGTATTGGTTTGCAGTATGAAACCATCTATTATACGGACGGTTCGATATCAGGTGCGGAATATGGACTAATGGGAGTTTCTATCTTTCTAGCTCTCTTTTACATAATTCCAGCTCTTTATTTCCTTTTCCGTATTGGAAAAAAATGGGAATTACCAAAGAAGGCCTTGATCTTGTCTTTATTGGGTGGGATGTTTCTTTCAGGCTGGTTGTCTAGCTTTGCGAATACCTATATCCATGATTTGCTGGGGGTTCTTTTCCCAGATAGTGCATTTTTAAATGCCTTTGAAAGTGCCATTGTGGCTCCTTTGGTGGAAGAACCCTTGAAATTGTTGCCTCTTATCTTTGTTTTAGCTTGGATTCCTGTGCGAAAATTAAAATCTTTGTTTTTACTAGGGATTGCTTCTGGTTTGGGATTCCAAATGATTGAGGATATTGGCTATATTCGTACGGATTTGCCAGAGGGCTTTGATTTTACTATTTCAAGAATTTTAGAGCGTATCATCTCAGGAATTGCTTCTCACTGGACTTTTTCAGGTCTAGCTGTAGTAGGTGTTTACTTGCTTTACAGAGCCTATAAAGGGCAGAAGGTTGGCAAGAAACAGGGGCTTATTTTCCTAGGTTTAGCTTTTGGAACTCACTTCTTGTTTAACTCTCCTTTTGTTGAATTAGAGACAGAGTTGCCACTAGCGATTCCAGTGGTTACGGCTATTGCTCTTTATGGTTTTTATCAGGCTTATCGCTTTGTTGAGAAGCACAATGAGTTGATGAACTAGAATATTTTTCAAAAGAATGATGCAAGGGTACAAATATGGTGCCCTTCTTTTATTTTTGATTGAAAAATAGTGCAAAAAGCGCTACAATGGTAGATGGAAAAATCTTGTGAAAAGCACAAGCGATACATATATACCGGAGGAAATCATGTCTTTTTCTGATTTAAAGCTGTTTGCCCTTTCTTCTAATCAAGAATTGGCAAAACGTGTAGCGCAGGAGATTGGGATAGAGTTGGGGAAATCAAGTGTTCGCCAATTTTCAGATGGAGAGATTCAGGTCAACATCGAAGAATCAATCCGTGGGAAACACGTCTTTATCCTACAATCAACTAGTTCGCCTGTAAATGACAATCTGCTTGAAATTTTGATTATGGTAGATGCTTTGAAGCGTGCGAGTGCAGAATCTGTCAATGTTGTCATGCCTTACTATGGGTATGCACGTCAGGATAGAAAGGCGAGAGCGCGTGAGCCAATCACTTCAAAACTTGTCGCAAATATGCTTGAAGTAGCTGGAGTGGATCGTTTATTGACAATCGACTTGCATGCTGCGCAGATTCAAGGATTCTTTGATATTCCTGTGGATCATTTGATGGGAGCTCCTCTGATTGCGGATTATTTTGAGCGTCGTGGCATGGTTGGTTCTGACTATGTGGTTGTCAGTCCAGACCATGGAGGGGTGACTCGTGCCCGTAAGTTGGCAGAATTTTTGAAAACATCTATCGCTATTATCGACAAACGTCGTAGCGTTGATAAGATGAATACCAGTGAAGTCATGAACATCATCGGTAAGGTCGAAGGCAAGACTTGTATCTTGATTGATGATATGATTGATACTGCTGGAACGATTTGTCATGCGGCAGATGCCCTTGCGGAAGCTGGTGCTGTTGAAGTCTATGCAAGCTGTACGCACCCAGTTCTTTCTGGTCCTGCTATGGACAATATCCAAAAATCAGCTATTAAGAAATTGGTTGTTTTGGATACCATCTATCTGCCAGAAGAGCGTTTGATTGATAAGATTGAGCAGATTTCAATCGCTCATCTCTTGGGGGATGCTATCGTACGTATTCATGAAAAACGCCCACTTTCTCCACTTTTTGGTATTGAGAAAAAGATTTAATAACCAAGCCTGAGATGATTCTCAGGTTTTTTTCGTCTCTTTTCCGAATAAATAGATAGTAACAGTGAATCTAGGAAATCTAGATTTAAAACTGTGGTATAATAAAAGGAGGAAAAGGATGATTCTAAGACATCCAGGCATCAGCCCAACCAATGATTTGGTTGCTAAGAAAATCTTTAGCAATTCGGAAATCACTTGTCAATTTATTCGCGATATGTTGGATTTACCAGCAAAAAATGTGACCATTTTGGAGGGAAGTAATATTCATGTCTTGCCTTCTCTGCCCTATTCAGCACAAGATTTCTATACAAGTATTGATGTCTTGGCGGAGTTGGACAATGGCACTCAAGTAATTATTGAGATTCAGGTGCATCATCAGAATTTTTTCATCAATCGCCTGTGGGCTTATTTGTGTAGTCAGGTCAATCAAAATCTTGAAAAAGTTCGCCAACAAGAATGCAATACTTATCAAAGTTACAAACACATCGCACCAGTATACGCTATCGCAATCGTGGATAGCAACTACTTCTCAGATGACTTGGCTTTTCATAGCTTTAGTATGCGAGAGGATACGACAGGCGAGGTCTTAACCATCACCAATAACGGTCAAGAAAACCATCTGGTTAAGATGGCATTCTTGGAATTAAAAAAATATAGAGAAACCAGCAAAGACGAGGTTCGTAAACCATGGTTGGAGTTTTTCGGCAACAAGCCCTTTACCCAACAACCTGAGCGAGCCATCAGCCAGGCAGATCAACTGCTGGACTATAAGAGCTGGTCCGAGGAGGATAGGAAAATGTTTAGTCAACTACGTATGCGAGAAGAACAAGCGTTATTGGCTCAGGATTATGCCTTAGAAACTGCTAGGGCAGAAGGCATTGAACAGAGGTTGGAGCGTGGTCTTGAACGTGGGAAAGTTGAAGGAAGAGTTTTTGCTTTTCTAGATATGGTTCGCCAAGGTCTTTTGCCTTCTGAGGTTGCGAGTGAGCAGCTGGGCATGACTGTCGCTGAGTTTGAGTCACTATTGAAAGAGCATCACAAATAAGAACTAAAAAAATACAGAGAAACCAGCAAAGATGAGGTTCGCAAACCATGATTGGAGTTTTTCGGCAACAACCCCTTTACCCAACACCCCGAGCGAGCCATCAGCCAGGCAGATCAACTGCTGGACTATAAGAGCTGGTCCGAGGAGGATAGGAAAATGTTTAGTCAACTACGTATGCGAGAAGAACAAGCCTTGTTAGCATAGGACTATGCCTTGGAACAAGCTGAGGAAAAAGGACTGAAAAAAGGATTAGTAAATCTCGTTCGCCAGCATCTTTTAACCGCTGAGGTTGCAAGTCAGCAGTTAGGCATGACCGTCGCTGAGTTTGAAGCTTTATTATGAGTTTAATCTTTATATAGTAGAAAGTTTATGAAATGGCAAATTTTAGTTGAATACTTGCCGTTTTTACTTGACTTTTATGAGGGTTTATAAGATAATACCAAGGAAGTGAGTTCTATCCAACTGTCTATGTGGATTAGATATGAATGATTTTACTCAAGGATGATCAGTTTGTGAGATTTTCACTCAAAAATACAGTATTTGACGGGTATTTTTCTCACAAAGATGTTTTTTCACCTTTTTTTCTAAAAATAGGTAAAAACTTTAAAAACTAGAAGAAAACCCTTGACAAATCCTGCAAATATTTATATACTGTATGGTAGTAAGATAGTCTTACGAAAAATATATAATGAAAAATAAAGGAGATAAAACGATGAAAAAAGTTTTATTGACAAGCGTAGCTGCTCTTGCAGCATTTGGTGCCACTCAAGTTGTATCAGCAGACGATACAGCAACTAGCAATGCAGCTAATGTTCAAACATTGCCAACTGCTAAACCTGCAGCTGATGAGAGAACAGTACCTGATGCAGAAATTTCTAAACTCTTTAAAGAAGTAGAGAAAGCAGCTGAACTTGGAGAAGCAGCAGCTGGTAAAGTTAATACTACTGAAAAAGGTGATTTGACTATTGCTGATATTAATGCTTACCTTGCAGTTAAACAATCTGATAAACAAAGAGTTGTTGCAGACAGATATGTTAAAGTTTATGATGAAGACGGTAAAGAACTAAAATTGGATGGCAAAGCAGTTGAGATTAAATATGAAAAATCAGCTAAAAGTACTGTTGAAGTTAAATCTAAACGTGGAACATATAAATTAACAGTTAAAGTAGAAAATGGTAAAGCAACCCTTTTGGCAACTCCTCAATTAGTAGCTTCTGCTGAAAAACCAGTTGCTCAAGCAGCATGGGTTCAATCAGGTTCTCGCTGGTGGTACAAACACGCTGATGGTTCTTACACAACTAACGGTTGGGAAAAAATCAACGGAACTTGGTACTACTTCGACCAAGCTGGTTGGATGGCAACTGGTTGGGTTAAAGACAATGGTACTTGGTACTACCTTGAAAACTCAGGTGCTATGAAAGCTAGCCAATGGTTTGAAGTTGGTGGTAAATGGTACTACGTAAACGGTTCAGGTGCTCTTGCAGTTAATACTACTGTAGGTGGTTACACTGTAAACGGAAACGGTGAATGGGTTAAATAATCTAATTCAATAAAAAGAAAAAGTAGGAGATTTTTCCTACTTTTTTATTTTTACCATAAAAATTCAGTTTTTCTGGTTCTTTGTCAACTGTGGTATATTGAGTTTTTGGCAATAAAATAATAAAATATGGTGCTACTACTAAAAATAGCATAAGTAGTGGTCAGTTTAAAACCTAAGGTGGTAAAATCTATTATATCAAGGACGGTAAAAAAGTTACTGGTTGGCAAAAAATCGATAATAAGACTTACTACTTTGAAGCTGATGGAGCTATGAAGAAAGGTCTATTGACTGCAGGTGATAAGCAATACTATCTAGATGAAAAAGATGGTGTTAAAAAGTTAGGTTTTGTAAAAGTTGCTGATAAGGTTTACTATTTTGTTGAAAATGGTGAAAAGAAAACTGGATTTATCAAAATTGATGATAAAACTTACTATCTAAAAGACGGTGTTCTGACACCTAATATTATTGTAATTGATGGTAAAAAATTCTTCATTGATGATGAGGGAAATCGTCATGTTGGATGGAAGAAAATTGATGGCGATTGGTATTATTTCTCTAAAGAAGATGGAATGAAGACAGGTTGGGTCAAAGATGGTTCATGGTATTACTTGGATGAAACTGGTGTGATGAGAACTGGTTGGAAACAAGTTGATGGTAATTGGTATTATTTAAACGATTTAGGTGCCATGCAAACGGGCTGGAAACTTATAAATGGTAGTTGGTACCATCTTGACAGTTTAGGTAAAATGAGTACTAGATGGATAAAAGAAAATGGTACATGGTATTATCTAGACGGTTCTGGTGCTATGCAGACAGGCTGGAAATTTGTAGATGGTAAGTGGTATTACCTCAACAGTTCAGGTGCTATGCAAACAGGCTGGATCAACCAAGGTGGTACATGGTATTATCTTGCTGACTCAGGTGCTATGAGGACAGGTTGGTACCAAGTTGGAGGGAAATGGTACTATTCATACCCATCAGGAGCTTTGGCGGTGAACACAACTATCGATGGTTACACAGTAAATGCTAATGGTGAGTGGGTGTAGTTTGAATTAGTTTATGTCACTAGGAGATTTGTAGCTTAGTTTTTTATAGCAGATACTTACTAAGATAATACTGAAGTTAAATAATTAGTATCTCTAGGTGCTCTTCCATTTGTGAAATGTAAAATCTAATTAGTTAAAATATATGAAAGAGAAGGACTTGTTACCTTCTCTTTTTGATTTTGATATGAATCTGAATCGTCTCGGGTAAATGAAAGAAGTGAACAGGATAATAATATTTCAGTCCTGTTCACTTTTATGTTATTAGTGATTGTATGGTCTTATAAGAGCGCCTCAAACTCAGCTACGGTCAAGCCTAATTGTTCACTCGCAAATTCGGAAGTTAAAGCATGTTGACGAATAATGTCCAAGAAGGCAAAAAGTTTTCCACGTTCTAAACCTTTTTTCCGCTTGTTCCAAGGCATAGTCTTGTGCTAACAAGGCTTGTTCTTTTCGCATACGTAGTTGACCAAACATCTTCTTGTCCTCCTCGGACCAGCTCTTGTAGTCTAGCAGTTGATATGCTTGGCTGATGGCTCGCTCGGGTTGTTGGGTAAAGGGCTTATTCCCAAAAAACTCCAACCAAGGCTTGCGAACCTCGTCTTTGCTGGTTTCTCTGTATTTTTAGGTCTTATTTATGATGGTCTTTCAATAGTGACTCAAACTCAGCTACGGTCATACCCAATTGTTGGCTGGCAACCTCAGGTGTCAGAAGACCTTGACGGACCATATCTAAGAAAGCGAAGACTCTTCCTTCAATCTTCCCACGCTCTAAGCCCTGTTCAATACCTTCTGCGCGACCACGTTCTAATCCCTTTTCTTCAGCTTGTTCCAAGACATAGTTCTGTGCTAACAAAGCTTGTTCTTCACGCATACGTAGTTGACTAAACATCTTCCTGTCCTCCTCAGACCAGCTCTTGTAGTCCAGCAGTTGGTCTGCTTGGCTGATGGCTCGCTCAGGTTGCTGGGTAAAGGGTTTATTCCCTAAAAACTCTAACCATGGCTTGCGAACCTCGTCTTTGCTGGTTTCTCTGTATTTTTAGGTCTTATTTATGATGGTCTTTCAATAGTGACTCAAACTCAGCTACAGTCATACCTAACTGCTGGCTGGCAACCTCCGAAGTCAGAAGACCTTGACGAACAAGATTTGCTAACATAGCAAAACCTCCCTCAACTTTCCCACGCTCTAAACCTTTTTCAATACCTTCCGCCCTAGCAGTCTCCAAGGCATAATCCTGTGCTAACAAAGCTTGTTCTTCGCGTATACGTAGTTGACTAAACATTTTCCTGTCCTCCTCGGACCAGCTCTTGTAGTCCAGCAGTTGATCTGCTTGGCTGATGGCTCGCTCGGGTTGTTGGGTAAAGGGCTTATTCCCAAAAAACTCCAACCAAGGCTTGCGAACCTCGTCTTTGCTGGTTTCTCTGTATTTTTTTAATTCCAAGAACGCCATCTTAACCAAATGGTTTTCTTGCCCATTATTTGTAATGGTTAAAACCTTACCTGTCGTATCCTCTCGCATACTAAAGCTATGAAAAGCCAAATCATCTTGGAAATAATTACTATCCACAATAGCGATAGCGTATACCGGTGCGATGTGCTTGTAACTCTGGTGTGTATCACCTTCTCGTTGGCGAATTTTTTCTAGGTTTTGATTGACTTGACTGCACAGGTAAGCCCACAAACGATTGATAAAAAAATTCTGATGATGGACTTGTATTTCGATAATAACCTGAGTGCCGTTATCCAATTCCGCCAAGACGTCTATACTGGTATAGAAATCCTGTGCCGAGTACGGCAGGGAAGGTAAGACATGAATATTGCTTCCCTCCAAAATGGTCACATTTTTGGCTGGCAAGTCCAGCATATCGCGGATAAATTGACAAGTGATTTCTGGGTTGCTAAAGATTTTCTTAGCAACCAAGTCATTGGTTGGGCTGATGCCCGGATGACGTAATGTCATACTTTCTCTCCTTTCATTATAGCACATTTTTAAATATAGGTTTACTAGATTTGATGCTTCTATCTATTTATTCGGAAAAAGTATGAAAAATACTTGGTTTGGCTCTTCCCAATGGTATTTTTTGGTGCTTTCCTTTATAATGGGTGTATGGATAAGAAAAAATTATTATTGATTGATGGATCTTCTGTTGCTTTTCGGGCGTTTTTTGCCCTCTATCAGCAGTTGGACCGTTTTAAGAATGCAGCTGGTTTGCATACCAATGCGATTTATGGCTTTCAGTTGATGTTGAGTCACTTGTTGGAACGGGTTGAGCCCAGTCATATTTTGGTAGCTTTTGATGCGGGGAAGACGACCTTCCGGACAGAGATGTATGCGGACTATAAGGGTGGTCGGGCTAAGACTCCGGATGAGTTTCGTGAGCAATTTCCCTTTATTCGTGAGTTGCTGGATCATATGGGGATTCGTCACTATGAGTTGGCTCAGTATGAGGCGGATGACATCATCGGGACACTGGATAAACTAGCTGAGCAAGATGGTTTTGATATTACCATTGTCAGTGGGGACAAGGATTTGATTCAGCTGACGGATGAGCATACGGTGGTTGAAATTTCCAAGAAAGGTGTGGCTGAGTTTGAGGCCTTTACGCCAGAATATCTTATGGAAAAGATGGGCATCACACCGACTCAGTTTATCGATCTCAAGGCGCTCATGGGTGATAAGTCGGATAATATCCCTGGGGTGACCAAAATCGGTGAAAAGACGGGTATCAAGCTCTTGCTGGAGCATGGTTCGCTTGAGGGTATTTATGAAAATATCGATGGGATGAAGGCTTCTAAGATGAAGGAAAATCTCATCAATGATAAGGAACAGGCCTTTTTGTCGAAAACACTGGCGACCATTGATACCCAGGCACCGATTGAGATTGGTTTGGAGGATTTGGTCTATAGTGGTCCAGATGTGGAAAGTCTTGGGAAATTCTACGATGAGATGGGCTTCAAACAGCTCAAGCAGGCTTTAAATGTATCGTCAGCTGATGTGGCTGAGAGCTTGGACTTTACTATCGTTGATCAAGTCAGTCAAGATATGCTGAGTGAGGAGTCTATCTTCCACTTTGAGCTTTTTGGTGAGAATTACCATACGGATGATTTGGTTGGATTTGCCTGGTCTTGTGGGGAAAAGCTATATGCTACAGACAAGCTTGAGCTGTTGCAAAAGCCGATTTTCAAGGACTTTTTAGAAAAAACACCTCTGAGAGTGTATGACTTTAAGAAGGCTAAAGTTCTCTTGAATCGTTTTAGTGTGGATTTGCAGTCGCCTGCTTTTGATAGCCGTTTGGCTAAATACCTCCTTTCGACTGTGGAGGACAATGAAATTGCGACTATTGCTAGTCTTTATGGTCAGACTTATTTGGTTGATGATGAAACTTTCTACGGTAAGGGTGTTAAAAAGGCTATTCCTGAACGTGAGAAATTCTTGGAGCATTTAGCTCGTAAGCTTGCTGTTTTGGTCGAAACAGAGCCTATATTGCTTGAAAAACTCAGTGAAAATGGGCAATTAGAGCTTCTTTATGATATGGAGCAACCTCTGGCTTTTGTCCTTGCCAAGATGGAGATTGCTGGGATTACGGTCAAGAAAGAGACCTTACTTGAGATGCAGGCTGAAAATGAGCTTGTCATTGAGAAACTCACTCAAGAGATTTACGAACTGGCTGGTGAGGAGTTTAATATCAACTCGCCTAAGCAGTTGGGCGTGCTTCTCTTTGAAAAATTGGAGCTACCTCTAGAATACACTAAGAAAACCAAGACAGGTTATTCGACAGCGGTGGATGTGTTGGAGCGTCTAGCTCCTATTGCACCGATTGTTAAGAAAATCCTAGACTATCGTCAGATTGCCAAGATTCAATCGACATATGTGATTGGCTTACAGGATTGGATTTTGGATGATGGTAAGATTCATACGCGCTATGTACAGGATTTGACCCAGACCGGGCGTCTGTCTAGTGTGGATCCAAACTTGCAAAATATCCCTGTGCGTTTGGAGCAGGGGCGTCTCATTCGGAAGGCTTTTGTGCCAGAGTGGGAGGATAGTGTCCTTCTTAGCTCCGACTATTCACAGATTGAATTGCGAGTTTTGGCGCATATTTCTAAAGATGAACACTTGATTAAGGCCTTCCAAGAGGGGGCAGATATCCATACTTCGACAGCCATGCGGGTCTTTGGCATTGAGCGTCCTGAGGATGTGACTGCAAACGACCGTCGCAATGCCAAGGCTGTCAACTTTGGAGTGGTTTACGGAATTTCAGACTTTGGTTTGTCTAATAATTTGGGAATTAGCCGTAAGGAGGCCAAAGCCTATATTGATACCTACTTTGAACGCTTCCCAGGTATTAAAAACTACATGGATGAAGTGGTGCGTGAGGCGCGTGATAAGGGCTATGTAGAGACTCTCTTCAAGCGTAGTCGTGAGTTGCCAGATATCAATTCGCGCAACTTTAACATTCGTGGTTTTGCGGAGCGGACTGCCATCAACTCTCCTATTCAGGGTTCGGCGGCAGATATTCTCAAGATTGCTATGATTCAGCTAGATAAGGCCTTAGTTGCAGGTGGTTACCAGACTAAGATGCTTCTGCAAGTGCACGATGAAATTGTCCTTGAAGTTCCTAAATCTGAATTGGCAGAGATGAAAAAATTAGTCAAACAAACCATGGAAGAAGCCATTCAACTCAGTGTTCCCCTCATCGCAGATGAGAATGAAGGGGCAACCTGGTACGAGGCTAAATAAAAAGGGGGCTAGTCCTCCTTTTTTGTAGTAGAATCCTGCAAGCCTTTTCAAAATGTGCTATACTGATGAAAAAGGAGGATTTCTATGAGTCAAGAATTTATCAATCCAAGTGATGGCGTAATTCGTCAGTATCTAGCAACGAGTAAAACCCTTGCTGTGGTGGGTTTGTCTGATCGTGAGGAAACAACTAGCAATCGAGTGACCAAGGAAATGCAGGCGCGGGGTTATAAAATTATTCCAGTCAATCCCAAGGTAGCAGGTGGTGAAATATTGGGTGAAAAGGCTTATGCTAACCTCGCTGAGATTCCTTTTCCTGTAGATATTGTCAATGTTTACCGTCGCAGTGAGTTTCTGCCCGATGTGGCGCGTGATTTTCTCAAAGCTGATGCCAAGATTTTTTGGGCACAGCTGGGACTTGAAAGTCTAGAAGCAGAAGAGATCTTGCGTGCTGGTGGATGTGATGACATCTTGATGAATCGTTGTATTAAGAGAGAACATACACGTTTGATTGAGGAAGCATAAGAAAAAGGTAGCTGATGGGCTACCTTTTGTGTTAGAAAATGCCGATAAGGGTCTGCATCCCAAGACTGGTGAGGATGATGGCAATCCAACAAATGGCTCCGAGAAGAATGGATTTTCCGCTGGATTTGACCATAGCCACTAGATTGGTTTTGAGACCGATGGCACTCATGGCCATGATAATGAGGAATTTGGAGAGTTGTTTGAGAGGGGTAAAGAAACTACTGGACACACCGAGAGAGGTCATTAGGGTGGTTAGGAGAGATGCAAGGATAAAGTACAGGATAAAAAGTGGGAAGACTTTTTTCAGTTGCAAACCTTGCTTATTTTTTTGCTCGCGACTTTGCCAGTAGGAGAGAAAGAGGGTGATAGGGATGATAGCTAGGGTCCGTGTAAGTTTGACAATGGTTGCGGATTCGAGGGTATTGGTCTGGTAGAGACTGTCCCAGGCGCTGGCTGTGGCGGTTACAGAGGAAGTGTCATTGACAGCTGTTCCTGCAAAGAGGGCGAAGCCTTCATTGGATAGATGAAGCCAGGTCCCTAGCGTTGGAAAGATGAGCGCGGCCAAGACATTGAAGAAAAAGATAACGGAGATGGCTTGGGCTACTTCCTTTTCCTTGGCATGGATAACGGGCGCTGTCGCTGCAATGGCAGAGCCACCACAGATAGAAGAACCTACTCCAATCAAGGTAGCCAGTTTTGTGTCCAGTGCAAAGAAGCGCTGGAAGAGGTAGGCAACAATCAAGGCTATTGAAATGGTGGACAAGATGACAGGGAGTGAAGATTGTCCGACTGCGAAGACTTGCGAGATATTGAGACCAAAACCAAGCAAGATAACGGCATATTGGAGCAATTTTTTAGAACTAAAGGTCAACCCAGCATCCAGTTGTTTATAGGACGAGAGAAAGGGATGTAGGAGCATGCCTATGAAAATGGCAAAAACGGGCGCGCCAATCACAGGGAAGAATCCTCCTAAGTACCAAGATACGATAGAAATGAGAAGGCAGGCCAAGATACCTGCTCCATTTTTTGATAGAAATGACATAAAAACCTCCGAATAGAATCTGTTACCATTATAGACCTGTAAACAGGAAAAGTAAAATAGAAAGTGGAAAGCTATTCTCTAATGTATTTTTGCGGTCGGGGGGCTTTTGTAGTATAATAGAGATACGTTTTGAAAGTAGGAGGTATCTATGGACCTAACTAAGCGCTTTAATAAACAGTTAGATAAGATTCAAGTTTCGTTGATTCGTCAGTTTGACCAGGCTATTTCTGAGATTCCTGGGGTCTTGCGTTTGACCTTGGGGGAACCTGATTTTACAACGCCAGACCATGTCAAGGAGGCGGCCAAGCGAGCGATTGACCAGAACCAATCCTACTATACAGGGATGAGTGGTTTGCTGACTCTACGTCAGGCAGCCAGTGACTTTGTTAAGGAAAAATACCAACTGGACTATGCTCCTGAAAATGAAATCTTGGTTACAATTGGGGCGACAGAGGCATTGTCTGCTACTTTGACAGCTATTTTGGAAGAGGGAGACAAGGTGCTCTTGCCAGCTCCTGCCTATCCAGGTTATGAGCCGATTGTCAATCTAGTTGGGGCAGAGGTTGTCGAGATTGACACAACTGAAAATGGTTTTGTCTTGACTCCTGAGATGTTGGAGAAGGCCATTTTGGAGCAGGGTGACAAGCTCAAGGCGGTTATCCTCAACTATCCAGCCAATCCGACAGGAATTACCTATAGTCGGGAGCAGTTGGAGGCCTTGGCAGACGTTTTACGCAAGTATGAGATTTTCGTTGTCTGTGATGAGGTCTACTCAGAATTGACCTACACAGGGGAAGCCCATGTGTCTCTAGGAACTATGTTGAGAGACCAGGCTATTATTATCAATGGTTTGTCGAAATCGCATGCTATGACAGGTTGGCGTTTGGGGCTGATTTTCGCTCCTGCAGCCTTCACAGCCCAGTTAATCAAGAGTCACCAGTATTTGGTTACTGCCGCAAATACCATGGCGCAACATGCTGCGGTAGAAGCATTGACGGCTGGTAAAAACGATGCGGAACCTATGAAGAAGGAATATATCCAGCGTCGGGACTATATTATAGCTAAAATGACTGCTCTTGGTTTTGAGATTATCAAACCAGACGGTGCCTTCTATATCTTTGCTAAGATTCCAGCGGGATATAATCAAGATTCCTTTGCTTTTTTGAAGGATTTTGCTCAGAAGAAGGCCGTTGCCTTTATCCCTGGAGCAGCCTTTGGGCGTTACGGGGAAGGATATGTTCGTCTGTCTTATGCGGCTAGCATGGAGACTATCACAGAAGCCATGAAACGACTTGAGGAGTACATGAGAGAAGCATGATTCAGTCTATCACGAGTCAAGGTTTGGTGCTCTACAATCGTAACTTTCGTGAGGATGACAAGTTAGTTAAGATTTTTACAGAGCAGGCTGGCAAGCGTATGTTTTTCGTTAAACATGCTGGCCAGTCCAAACTGGCGTCGGTTATTCAGCCCTTAGTGCTGGCACGATTTCTCTTGCGAATCAATGATGACGGACTCAGTTACATTGAGGACTATCACGAGGTGATGACCTTTCCCAAGATTAATAGCGATCTCTTTGTCATGGCCTATGCGACCTATGTGGCGGCTCTTGCAGATGCTAGTTTGCAGGATAATCAGCAGGATGCTCCCTTGTTTGCCTTCTTGAGAAAGACCCTAGAGTTGATGGAAGAGGGCTTGGATTATCAAGTTTTGACCAATATTTTTGAAATTCAAATCTTGACCCGTTTTGGAATTAGCCTTAATTTTCATGAGTGTGTCTTTTGCCATCGGGTCGGTCAGGCTTTTGATTTTTCTTTCAAATATGGAGCCTGCCTCTGTCCAGATCATTATCATGAGGATGAAAGACGTTGCCATCTCAATCCCAATATCCCCTATCTGCTCAATCAATTTCAAGCCATTGATTTTGAGACCTTGGAGACCATTTCGCTCAAGCCTGAAATTAAGCAAGAACTACGCCAGTTTATGGATCAACTCTATGAAGAGTACGTTGGGATTCACCTAAAATCAAAGAAATTTATTGATTCCCTAGCAGACTGGGGACAATTACTAAAAGAGGAAAAGAAATGAAAAAAATCGCAGTAGATGCTATGGGGGGCGATTACGCACCTCAAGCCATCGTTGAGGGTGTCAATCAAGCCCTGGCTGACTTTTCAGATATTGAGGTTCAACTCTACGGAGATGAAGCTAAAATCAAGCAATATCTGACAGCGACAGAGCGCGTCAGCATTATCCATACGGATGAGAAGATTGATTCAGACGATGAACCTACGAGAGCAATTCGGAAGAAGAAGAATGCCAGTATGGTATTGGCGGCCAAGGCTGTCAAAGAAGGCGAAGCAGATGCTGTTCTTTCGGCTGGGAATACAGGCGCTTTGTTGGCTGCTGGATTCTTCATCGTGGGTCGTATTAAGAATATCGATCGACCTGGACTTATGTCAACCTTGCCGACTATTGATGGGAGAGGTTTTGACATGCTGGACCTCGGTGCTAATGCAGAAAATACGGCCCAGCACCTCTATCAATACGCGGTTCTAGGTTCCTTCTATGCTAAAAATGTCCGTGGAATTGCGCAACCACGTGTTGGCTTGCTCAACAACGGAACAGAGAGTAGCAAGGGCGACCCGCTTCGTAAGGAAACCTATGAATTACTGGCGGCTGATGAAAGTTTGAACTTTATCGGAAACGTGGAAGCACGTGATTTGATGAATGGCGTTGCGGATGTTGTTGTGGCAGATGGTTTCACGGGAAACGCTGTGCTCAAATCCATTGAAGGGACAGCCATGGGAATCATGGGTTTGCTAAAGACCGCTATTATAGGTGGTGGTCTTCGAGCGAAACTAGGTGCCCTCCTTCTCAAGGACAGCCTCAGAGGTTTGAAAAAACAGCTCAACTATTCAGATGTTGGTGGAGCAGTCTTGTTTGGTGTCAAGGCACCTGTTGTCAAGACTCATGGCTCAAGCGATGCCAAGGCTGTTTATAGTACAATCCGCCAGATTCGTACCATGCTAGAAACAGACGTAGTTGCCCAGACTGCGCGTGAATTTTCAGGAGAATAAAAGAGATGACAGAAAAAGAAATTTTTGACCGTATTGTGACCATTATCCAAGAGCGACAGGGAGAGGACTTTGTCGTAACAGAATCCTTGAGTCTGAAAGACGATTTGGATGCGGACTCAGTCGACTTGATGGAGTTTATCTTGACTCTGGAAGATGAATTTAATATCGAAATCAGCGATGAGGAAATTGACCAACTCCAAAGTGTAGGAGATGTGGTTAAAATCATTCAAGCAAAATAAAGATAAGAAGTTCCAAGGCATTTGCTTTGGAATTTTTCATTTGGCTTAATACTCTTCGAAAATCTCTTCAAACCACGTTAGCTCTATCTACAACCTCAAATCCGTGCTTTGAGCAACCTGCGGCTAGCTTCCTAGTTTGCTCTTTGATTTTCATTGAGTATAAGTGACAGTTTAGGAACAGATTTAGTCTTTCTAGGAACAGTAGAAATCTGAGGACAAATAAGGGATATAATGAAGTCAGAAAAAATCAATTTCCAAAAAGGAGAAAAAAGGAAGGATTTTCACGATGAAAAAATATCTTTATTCTAGTTTGTTAGTTCTTGCAGGAGGCGTTCTCCTAGCAAATACTACGGTAGCTTATGCTGATTCCCCATCAGCAAGTGAGAAAGAAGCGATTGCTCAATTAGTTAATCAAGGCAAGATAAAAGCTGAAGAAGCTGACCAAGTAAAATTGATTGGTTTTGAAGATAAAGAAACTCAAGCAGAGGGCAATCAAGAGAAGAAAGCTTTCAATCAATATCGTGATCCGAAAGGAACATGGATGCAAACCAATGGTAAATGGTGGTTCAAATACGGTTCAGGTGGGTATGCTAAAAATTGGGAACAATTAGATGGCAAGTGGTACTATTTTGATGACCAAGGATGGATGAAAGAAAATACTTGGATTCAACCTGATGGTAATTATTACTACTTATCTGCTAGTGGTGCTATGGTCACTGGTTATCAACGTGTGAATGGTACACCATACTTCTTTAGAGCAAGTGGTGTATGGGTAGAAAATCGTGGACAGGCACTTGGTGAATACGCAAAGACATTTGTAGGGAAAGTCCCATATGATTGGGGTGGGACAGATTTGAATAGTGGCGTAGATTGCTCAGGATTTACGATGGCTATTCATGCTAAGTTTGATATTAGTATTCCTAGAGTGACCTATGATCAAGCAACAGGAGGAAGTTATGTAAGTAATGGTTCTCAACAAGCTGGAGATTTGATTTTGTATAATGGTGAAGGGACAAATGACCATGTAGGTATTTATGTTGGTGGTGGAAATGTAGTTCATGCTCCACGTCCAGGTCAATATGTTTCTTATATGAATCAATATGGAATGGATCAAAATACAATTCGTAGATATTGGTAATATTGTCTAATTTTTCACAATATTATTGACTTTGACAATGAAAAGTATTAGAATATAGCTAAATAAAGAGGGAAGTCCTCTTATAGCTATTCAATAAAGGAGGAATTGGCTATGAAAAAATCTAAACTACTTACTCTTGGTTTGTTTGTAGGTGCTGGTTTGCTTTTGTCTATCAACCAAGCACAGGCTGCAGATACTTGGGTTAAAAATGGTGCTGACTGGAATCTTTCTCAAGATGGCAGTCTAGCTAAGGATAAATGGGTACAAAATGCTGGGTCATGGTATCACTTCGACAGCACTGGTAAAATGCAGACAGGCTGGCTCAAAGATGGGAATACTTGGTATTCACTAGCAGATAGTGGCGCTATGCGTACTGGCTGGTACAAGGAAGGAAACACATGGTACTCACTCGCAAATAGTGGTGCTATGCGTACAGGTTGGTACAAAGAAGGGTCTACATGGTATTACCTCAAAGGTAGTGGCGCTATGGCAACAGGATGGGCGACTGCAAATGGTCAATGGTCTTACTTTGAAAAATCAGGTGCTATGGTTGCAGATAGAGCTGTTCTAGCCAGTGATGGGGAAAGTTATGTCATTGGTAAGGATGGCTATATGTTGACTTTGCAAAATAGCCCTTATAAAAATGATGACATTGTTCGTTTAGGCGATGGATATGAATATCTGATTAAAGCAAAATTTGACGGAAATAACTTTACTGATGTTATCGTGGCTAAAAACACTTGGTATATCAGACCAGAGTTCAAGAAGTTTTCTAATAAATATGGAGATGAGGTTGCAAATACTACCTTAGCTTTAGTGGATAATAAAGAAGAAGGACAAGAAATTGATCCTAAGGCAGTTGTACAGAACTTCCAAAACTTACCAAATCGCTACTACTTTGATGAAAATGGACACCGTGTGGTTAATATCCCAGCAATGACAACCTATTCAGAGATTAAAAAAGTTGGCAATGATGTCTATTTAGAAAATCCAGGTGCACGACTTCGTCTTGGGGCTACCCACTTTACAATCAATAACAATAAACTATACTATTTAGAAAATGAGCAAGGTAAGCTCAAAACAGGTTACTTTGTATTGATTGATGATGGAGCAACCACTACTCACCATCACATTCTAGCCTATGCGGATCAATCTGGTGAGATTCTTAAGATGAAACGCTTACCATCAGGAGTTTCAGATTATCTGGATAAAGAAATCGATGGTTTATACGGTGAAAAAATTAAGATTGAATCTCCACACTCAAACGAATATTATAAAGTGGTTGTGGTTAAATAAAAATAACATCTTCACAACTAATTGTTAACACTCTAACCAATATACCATTTTCAGGAGGCTTTAGATTTCTTGTATTTTAAAAGGAAACTAAAGCCTTTTGTAGATGAAGTAGGGGATAGAGTTATCTATAAAATAATGAAAAGGAGTCTGTCATGGAAATGAAAAACACATTTGTAGAATTGGAACAATTTGAAGAGTTAACCCCAGAGGTTTTGGAGGAAGTGAATGGTGGAGGGAATTTCTTTTGTTCTTTGTTTGGGCTTTGCCAACCTCGGTATTGTAGTCCAGCACCAACTAAAACTGTGATTGGATAGTATGGTTTTGATTTTTATTAAGGAGGTTCTATTTGCTTTATTGCTGATGGTTTCCATTATAGTCCCTCCAATTTATCTGGGTTACCAAATTATACCGGAATTTCGTAAAAAGAGATACATAGTCTATTTATTAATGATGCAAGTAATAGCTGGTAAAACTTTTTTTGAAATTATGTATTTGGAAGTTTTAATCTTTTTTTACCTTATTTTCTATGTGAATAGGAAGAAAAAGGGGGAATCGTTATTTCTTTCATTCTATCTTTTTAGTTTTTATCAGAGTATTCGCTATTTATTGGTATTGTTCTACATTCGGATGTTAGATATAGATATGCTATCAGAAGTAGGAAATGGTATTGTTAATTCTTCTTTTTCTCTACTAGCTCTTGTACTGACAGTAGTTATGATGAAGCGTTGGTCTTTGGATTTGGATTTATTCTTTTCAGATGCTTTCAAAACCCACTATCGTAAGAGTTTTTTCATTATTCTACCTCTGACTGTATTTAGGATATTCTCTTCGTTTATGACCAATATAAATAGTTCTTTCTACGTTCGTTTTGACACGACTATTTCTCTCTTGATTTTCATTCTCTTTTTCTCTTGGCTCTTTTACATCAAGCATTTGGAGCAGGTTTATCGTGATGAGCAGACCATTCAGAGACAGGAAGATGAAAATCGTTCCTTGCAAGGGATGGTGGACAAGCTAGGTCATCTCTATGATGAAGTGCGAGGTTTCCGTCATGATTTTGCAGGAATTGTCGCCAGCATGGAACCTGCCATAGCCAATCAAGACATGGCTGAGGTGTCTACCATTTATCAAGATGTCTTTCTGAAGACCAATGAAAAGCTGAGAAAGGCGGATTACACGGCCTTTAATCTTCATAATATCCATGATATAGCTATTCGCAATACCTTGGCAAAAGCCATGATTGTGGCAGATAATCAGGGAATTCATTTTAGTTTGGAAACTGTGGGGGTTGTCGAAGAGCTGGCATTGCCGATGTTGGAGGCTATTCGTATCCTCTCTATCCTCACGACAAATGCTTTAGAAGCAGCCAGTGAGGCTGAAAATCCGCAGATTCGGGTTGCTTTGTTGGCAAGTGATAGGAGTGTCCGTTTTATCATTGAAAACACTCGTAAGAAAGAAGAACTGAATCCCAGCATTCTCAGTCAAAAGGGATACTCTACCAAGGGAAACCACAGTGGACTGGGCTTAGCGACCTTGGAGGATATGGTTTTTCATTATGATTTAAACTTAGATACCCAGCTGGGAGAGACGACTTTTAGACAAGATTTAGAATTGCCATTTAAGGATGAGAAACGAGGGGGAGAGGAATGAGAGTTTTAGTTTTGGAAGACGATAGAGTCCAGCAAGGACGGATAGAGCAGACTTTGCTAAATATCGGTCGCTCTCGCAATTTGAGATTGGAAATTGATATTGCCAAAAACTATGGAGATGTTGAAAAGTATTCTCAGTATTTTGACAATTACCAGCTCTATTTATTGGATTTAGAGATTGATGGAGAGCGTGAACGGGGCTTTCAGGTTGCTCAACAGGTTCGGGAGCGGGATCCTTTTACAAGTATTGTCTTTGTGTCCACGCACTCGGAGGCCTTGCCACTAGCTTTTCGCTACCACTTATCTGCCTTGGATTTTATTTCCAAGGATCAGCCAGAGGCGGACTACCGTCATCAGCTGGAGCGCTGTCTGGACTATGTACTGGCAGTGGACAAGAGGGAAAATATGCGTCTCTTCACCTATAGTTTTGAGGGAAGACGGGGCTTTACTCTGCCCTACCATGAAATTTTAGCCTTTGAAACTTCAGTGGAATCCCACCGTATCAAGGTCTATTATGCCAATCATTCTATCAAGACCATTTATGGCAGTATCAAGGATATTGCTGCCAAGGCTGAAAAAGATTACTTTGTCTATGCCAATCGCAATACATTGGTTAGTTTACAGGCCATTGAAGAGATGACTGCGACAGAAGTGACCCTGTTAGAAGGATTGCACTTCCCCGTATCACGAACAGCCAGAAGAACTCTTAAAAAACATCTCAATGTCTAATATCTGTTAGACTTGGATGAGTTTATCAATAAGAATGTCGGAAAATTTTCTGATATTCTTATTTTTTTGACTTCTTTTTCGAATAGATAAGTAAGAGGAAAAGGAAGGAGTTTGCTTCATGTATCTAACAATTTTTTATCCGTGGTTTACTAAATTATTTTTCAAATAAATTTAATTAGTTGTACATTTTTGAATTGTTTTTCGAATAGATAAGTGAGAAGAAAAAGGAAAGGAGCCTAGTTTATGTATCTACCAATCTTGTATCCGTGGTTCATTAAATTATTTTTTAAATAAAATTTAATTTAGTTGTACATTTTCGAATTATTTTTCGAATAGATAAGTAAGAGGAAAAAGAAAGGAATAAAATAATGAAAGAACATTATTACGGATTTGTTGAGCTAACTTCGGAAGAATTGACCGATATTCAAGGTGGAGAAAATTGGGCGAAGACCCTTGCAGATTGGTGCCTTGGATTTCGTAGAGGTTTAGGTTTTTAGGAGGATAAGCGATGAATGAAATGAATGATAAGTATACTGTTGAGGTATTAAAGGAAAGCGACTTAGCTTTGCTGGTGGGTGGTAGCAAGGAAAGTTATCAACGGGGTCTAATTACAGGTCTATTGTTACGCGGTGTATTTATTGGAACCCCATTTTTTAGAAGATAAGATTTAGAAAAAATAGAACAATAGGAGAAAAAGATGACAAATTTTGACAAAATGGAACAGAACTTTGTAGCTCTTACAGAAGAAGAATTGATGAATGTAGATGGGGGAGCATTGCCTCTTGTAATCGCTGGAGTGTCTATTTGGAAGATAGGTGCAGCAGTAGCAGGTGGAGCAGCAGCGCTTTTTGCTGGAGGAGCAGCTTTGGGGTATTATGCGAATAGACCCTAATCTGATTGTAGTCAGAGAGGCATTTCTATGTTTTTAAAAAAAGAAGTGATATTATTAGGGGTATTGTTATCGCTACGTATTATTTTTACTATCGTTCAAATTTTAATTGACTATAAAATATTATCTGGACCGTATGGTATAAATTTTATGGATATTTCAGAAATATTTACCTATCCAATACTCATTTTAATCATTTACATTGCAATAAAATATAATACAAGGGAGTAATGACGAACATGAACTTAGAACAATTTTATCAATTATCTGACGATGAATTAGTGGGAACAAAAGGTGGTTTTGGTCTTGCGGAAGCAGTTGGGATTGCAGGAGTACTAAATGCTGCTGTACAAATTTTTAATGCTGGTTACAAATTCGGTTCAGATTTTGCTCGTCGTGGGCGTTAGATAATGAACAATCGCAACCTGAATCTCAATACATTGTTACCTAAACTAGCCACTATATGTTCTTTGTTGGGAATAACTCTTAATCTCGCGCTTCATGTAATTCGTAGAGGCTCGTTAGTATCCTTTAATTGGCAATGGACTTTAGTTGGGTTGCTTTTCTCAGCATATTTTGGTATTTTTCGCAAAGATTTGTCAAAAAATAATCAAAACTATAAATGAAGAACATGAATCAAAAGGATTTTGTGTATGTGAATGGTAGCGTTTTTCCGCCATTCTTGTCAGGTATTTAGGAGTCTATTATGAAACAATTCTTATTAGGTTTTGCTGAGGGATATTTTACCGTATCGCTCATAATCTACATCGCAACGTATTTGATTTTGAAAAATCCAATCAATACCCTACTTTATCCAGAAATTTACCCTGTTTTATTTGGACTCTTTTATCTAGGATATAAGGTCAATAAAAAGAAAGTAGAGTGAGCAGTTAAGAATGACTTGTTATTCAACGCTAAAAATGGGTAAGGTAAGATTTAAGAATGCATCACATTGGAGTTTAAAAGGAGTAACTATGAATCGTAATTTAGAACGGTGTTATCTATTCTGACTGTGAATAGATTATACCAGAGGTGGCTTAGAAATAGCAGGGACATTAGAAATTGAAGTAACTTTTAATAGGATGTCGTAAATGTTACTATCAATGATTTATTTGTTCCAAGCTTGCCTAGGGTGACAGTAAAAAATCAATTTCCTTTCATACCATATTTTTAGTAGGTAGGACCATTTGTTCTGCCTATTTTTTTGCCAAAAAGTGTGGTTGAGGTGTTTATTTGGAGTTTTATACTCTTCGAAAATCTCTTCAAACCATGTCAGCGTCGCCTTACCGTATATATGTGACTGACTTCGTCAGTCTTATATGCAACCTCAAAACAGTGTTTTGAGCAGCCTGCGGCTAGCTTCCTGGTTTGCTTTTTGATTTTCATTGAGTATTACATGTATTTTTGATAAAATAGGTACAGAAATTAGGAAAGTTGAAGAAAAGAAATGAAGAAGGTTTTAGGATATTTTTTAGTATTTGTTTTTCTATTTTTAATGAATATTTTCATCTTTAAGATACTTGCAACTCTGGGATTTCAGCTGACAATGAGTGAAAAGAGTTATATTGTACCACCACTATTTTCGATTATCGTTTTGTACATGATTAACAAAAGAATTAGGAAGAAAAAGAAATAAATATATATTTTAGGTATAACGCTTGTTCTGCCTATTTTCTTTATCCAAAAAGTGCAGTTGGGAGGTAGATAGGCGCATTTGGGAAGGAAGTCCAGTTTTTGTTTGGGGATTGGGGTAAGATAGTTGTTATCAGATGAGTTTAGAAAAAAGGAGATGAATATGAAATTTGGGAAACGTCACTATCGTCCGCAGGTGGATCAGATGGACTGCGGTGTAGCTTCATTAGCCATGGTTTTTGGCTACTATGGTAGCTATTATTCTTTGGCTCATTTGCGAGAATTGGCCAAGACGACCATGGATGGGACGACGGCTTTGGGCTTGGTCAAAGTGGCAGAGGAGATTGGCTTTGAGACGCGGGCTATCAAGGCGGATATGACGCTCTTTGATTTGCCAGATTTGACTTTTCCTTTTGTTGCCCATGTGCTTAAGGAAGGGAAATTGCTCCACTACTATGTGGTGATTGGGCAGGATAAGGATAGCATTCATATTGCTGATCCAGATCCTGGGGTGAAATTGACCAAACTACCACGTGAGCGTTTTGCGGAAGAATGGACAGGAGTGACTCTGTTTATGGCACCGAGTCCAGATTACAAGCCTCATAAGGATCAAAAGAATGGTTTGCTCTCTTTTATCCCTATATTAGTGAAGCAGCGTGGCTTGATTGCCAATATCGTTTTGGCAACACTCTTGGTAACCTTGATTAACATTGTGGGTTCTTATTATCTGCAGTCTATCATTGATACCTATGTGCCAGATCAGATGCATTCGACACTGGGGATTATTTCTATTGGGCTGGTGATTGTTTATATTCTTCAGCAAATCTTGTCTTATGCCCAGGAGTATCTCTTACTTGTTTTGGGGCAACGCTTATCGATTGATGTGATTTTGTCCTATATCAAGCATGTTTTTCACCTGCCTATGTCCTTTTTTGCGACACGCAGGACAGGGGAAATCGTGTCTCGTTTTACAGATGCTAACAGTATCATTGATGCGCTGGCTTCGACCATTCTTTCGATTTTCCTAGATGTGTCAACGGTTGTCATTATTTCCCTTGTTTTATTTTCACAAAATACCAATCTCTTTTTCATGACCTTATTGGCACTTCCCATCTATACAGTGATTATCTTTGCTTTTATGAAGCCGTTTGAAAAGATGAATCGGGATACCATGGAAGCCAATGCGGTTCTGTCTTCTTCTATCATTGAGGACATCAATGGTATTGAGACTATCAAGTCTTTGACCAGTGAAAGTTCACGCTACCAAAAGATTGACAAGGAATTTGTGGATTATCTGAAAAAATCCTTTACCTATAGTCGGGCAGAGAGTCAGCAAAAGGCTCTGAAAAAAGTTGCCCATCTCTTGCTCAATGTCGGCATTCTCTGGATGGGGGCTGTTCTGGTCATGGATGGCAAGATGAGTTTGGGGCAGTTGATTACCTATAATACCTTGCTGGTTTACTTTACCAATCCTTTGGAAAACATCATCAACCTGCAAACTAAGCTTCAGACAGCGCAGGTTGCCAATAACCGTCTGAATGAGGTTTATCTGGTAGCTTCTGAGTTTGAGGAGAAGAAAACGGTTGAGGATTTGAGTTTGATGAAGGGAGAGATGTCCTTCAAGCAGGTTTACTACAAGTATGGCTATGGTCGAGACGTCTTGTCGGATATCAATTTGACCATTCCCCAAGGCTCTAAGGTGGCTTTTGTGGGGATTTCAGGGTCAGGTAAGACGACCTTGGCCAAGATGATGGTTAATTTTTACGACCCTAGTCAGGGAGAGATTAGTCTGGGTGGTGTCAATCTCAATCAGATTGATAAAAAGGCTCTGCGTCAGTATATCAACTATCTGCCTCAACAGCCCTATGTCTTTAACGGAACGATTTTGGAGAATCTTCTTTTGGGAGCCAAGGAGGGGACGACTCAGGAGGATATCTTGCGGGCGGTCGAGTTGGCAGAGATTCGGGAGGACATTGAGCGCATGCCACTGAATTACCAAACAGAATTGACTTCGGATGGGGCAGGGATTTCAGGTGGGCAGCGTCAGAGAATTGCTCTGGCGCGTGCTCTCTTGACAGATGCGCCGGTCTTGATTTTGGATGAGGCGACCAGCAGTTTGGATATCTTGACAGAGAAGCGAATTGTCGATAATCTCATGGCTTTAGACAAGACCTTGATTTTCATCGCTCACCGCTTGACCATTGCTGAGCGGACAGAGAAGGTTGTTGTCTTGAATCAAGGAAAGATTGTTGAAGAAGGAAATCATGCTGATTTGCTTGCACAGGGTGGCTTTTACGCCCATTTGGTCAATAGCTAGAAAGAGGAGAGGATGAAACCAGAATTTTTAGAAAGTGCGGAGTTTTATAATCGTCGTTACCATAATTTTTCCAGTCGGGTGATTGTACCCATGTCCCTTCTGCTCGTGTTTTTGCTGGGATTTGCAACATTTGCAGAGAAGGAGATGAGTTTGTCTACTAGAGCGACTGTCGAGCCTAGTCGAATCCTTGCAAATATCCAGTCAACTAGTAACAATCGTATTCTTGTCAATTATTTGGAAGAAAATAAGCTGGTTAAAAAGGGAGATCTTCTGGTTCAATATCAGGAAGGGGCAGAGGGTGTTCAAGTAGAGTCCTATGCCAGTCAGTTGGACATGCTCAAGGATCAAAAAAAGCAATTGGAGTATTTGCAAAAGAGTCTGCAAGAAGGGGAGAACCACTTTCCAGAGGAGGATAATTTTGGTTACCAAGCCACCTTTCGCGACTACATCAGCCAAGCGGGCAGTCTTAGGGCTAGTACATCGCAACAAAATGAGACCATCGCGTCCCAGAATGCAGCAGCTAGTCAAACTCAAGCCGAAATCGGTAACCTCATCAGCCAAACAGAGGCTAAAATTCGCGATTATCAGACAGCTAAGTCAGCTATTGAAACAGGTGCTTCCTTGGGCAATCAGAATCTAGCCTACTCTCTCTACCAGTCCTACAAGTCTCAGGGTGAGGAAAATCCGCAAGCTAAAGCTCAGGCTGTTGCTCAGGTTGAAGTACAGCTTTCTCAGTTAGAATCCAGTCTTGCTACTTACCGTGTCCAGTATGCAGGTTCAGGTACCCAGCAAGCCTATGCGTCAGGCTTAAGCAGTCAATTAGAGTCTCTTAAATCCCAACATTTGGCTAAGGTTGGTCAGGAATTGACCCTTCTAGACCAGAAAATCTTGGAGGTGGAGTCAGGTAAGAAGGTTCAGGGAAATCTTTTAGACAAGGGGAAAATTACGGCGAGTGAGGATGGGGTGCTTCACCTTAATCCTGAGACTAGTGATTCTACTATGGTAGCAGAAGGTGCCTTACTAGCCCAACTCTATCCGTCCTTGGAAAAAGAAGGGAAAGCCAAACTTACAGCTTATCTAAGTTCAAAAGATGTAGCAAGGATCAAGGTCGGTGACTCTGTTCGCTATACTACGACTTATGATGCCAAGAATCAACTTTTCCTAGATTCTACTATTACAAGTATTGATGCGACAGCTACTAAGACTGAAAAAGGGAATTTCTTTAAAATTGAGGCGGAGACTAATCTAACTTCGGAGCAGACTGAAAAACTTCGATATGGGGTGGAGGGTCGCCTACAGATGATTACAGGTAAGAAAAGTTACCTGCGTTATTATTTGGATCAATTTTTGAACAAAGAGTAATGTTCGTGTTTTTAGAGTTAAATGATTTTAAAACTGTGAGAAATCTTTTTCTTGCAGTTTTTTCTTTACAATTTTTGAGGTGTATTCGATATTTATTCGGTTAAATTCTTGTTTTTTTGGGTTTTTTGTGGTAGAATGTGCTCAAGTAATACGAAAGGCGAACTTTAAAATGTCAAAACAATTGATCTATTCGGGAAAAGCTAAAGATATCTATACAACTGAGGATGAAAATCTTATTATTTCAACTTACAAGGACCAGGCGACTGCTTTCAATGGTGTCAAGAAGGAGCAGATTGCAGGTAAGGGAGTGTTGAATAATCAGATTTCATCTTTTATTTTTGAGAAATTAAATGCGGCTGGTGTGGCGACTCATTTTGTGGAGAAGCTTTCAGACACGGAACAACTCAATAAAAAGGTTAAGATTATTCCTTTGGAAGTCGTGCTTCGCAACTACACGGCTGGTTCCTTTTCAAAACGTTTTGGTGTAGACGAAGGAATCGCATTTGAGACTCCGGTTGTCGAATTTTACTATAAAAATGATGATTTGGATGATCCATTTATCAATGACGAGCATGTGAAATTCCTACAGATTGCGGATGAACAGCAAATCGCCTACTTGAAGGAAGAAACTCGTCGAATTAATGAACTCTTGAAAGTCTGGTTTGCTGAGATTGGCCTCAAGTTGATTGACTTTAAGCTAGAGTTCGGTTTTGACAAGGATGGCAAGATTATCTTAGCAGACGAATTTTCACCAGATAATTGCCGTTTGTGGGATGCGGATGGCAACCACATGGATAAGGATGTTTTCCGTAGGGGTCTAGGTGAATTAACAGATGTTTACGAAATTGTCTGGGAAAAGTTGAAGGGGTTGAAATAATCTGTTTGTAACGGAAAACCTTCGTCTCTCAACTAAAAGAACTCAGGCTGAAAAGGTCCCCCAGACCTTTTCACTTCGTAGAGGATTGGGAGAACTAACAGACGTTTATGAGATTGTTTGGGAAAAGTTGCAGGGGTTGAAATAATCTGTTTGCAAGACTCTCAAGGTCATTTGGAAACATTGCAAGAGCTGAAATAAAGGAATAAGAATTGATGGATAAACGTATTTTTGTTGAAAAAAAGGCTGATTTTCAGGTCAAGTCAGAGAGTTTGGTGAGAGAACTCCAACACAACTTGGGACTTTCAAGCTTGAAAAGTATTCGCATCGTGCAAGTGTATGATGTCTTTAACTTGGCTGAGGACCTGTTTGCACCTGCAGAGAAACACATTTTCTCTGAGCAGGTGACAGACCATGTCTTGGACGAAGCTGCTGTACAGGCGGATCTGGCTAACTATGCTTTCTTTGCCATCGAAAGCTTGCCAGGGCAGTTTGACCAGCGTGCGGCTTCTTCACAGGAAGCCTTGCTTTTGCTTGGTAGCTCAAGTGATGTAGCGGTTAATACTGCTCAATTGTATTTGGTTAACAAGGACATTGCTGCGACTGAGTTGGAAGCGGTCAAGAACTACCTACTCAATCCAGTTGATTCTCGTTTCAAGGACATCACGACAGGAATTGCCAAGCAGGAATTTTCAGAGTCAGACAAGACCATTCCCAAATTGGCCTTCTTTGAAAGCTATACAGCAGAAGACTTTGCCCGCTACAAGGCAGAGCAACGGATGGCCATGGAAGTGGACGATTTGCTCTTTATCCAAGACTATTTCAAGTCAATCGGGCGCGTGCCAACTGAGACGGAACTTAAGGTTTTGGACACTTACTGGTCTGACCACTGCCGTCACACGACTTTTGAGACAGAGTTGAAGAATATCGACTTCTCAGCTTCTAAGTTCCAAAAGCAATTGCAGGTGACTTATGACAAGTATATTGCCATGCGTGATGAGTTGGGGCGTTCTGAAAAACCGCAAACCTTGATGGATATGGCAACTATTTTCGGTCGTTATGAGCGTGCTAATGGGCGTTTGGATGATATGGAGGTGTCAGACGAAATCAATGCTTGCTCAGTCGAAATCGAAGTGGATGTTGATGGTGTGAAAGAGCCATGGCTCCTAATGTTCAAGAACGAAACCCACAACCACCCGACAGAAATTGAGCCATTTGGTGGGGCTGCTACTTGTATCGGTGGTGCCATTCGTGACCCATTGTCAGGTCGTTCTTACGTTTACCAAGCAATGCGTATCTCAGGTGCGGGTGACATTACAGCGCCGATTTCGGAAACGCGTGCTGGTAAATTGCCACAACAGGTCATTTCTAAGACCGCTGCTCATGGTTATTCTTCTTACGGAAACCAGATTGGGCTTGCAACAACCTACGTTCGTGAGTACTTCCACCCAGGCTTTGTTGCTAAACGTATGGAGTTAGGTGCAGTTGTAGGTGCTGCTCCCAAGGGCAATGTCGTCCGAGAAAAACCAGAAGCGGGTGATGTGATTATTCTCCTTGGAGGTAAGACTGGACGTGATGGTGTCGGTGGTGCGACAGGTTCTTCTAAAGTGCAAACAGTTGAGTCTGTGGAAACTGCTGGAGCTGAAGTTCAAAAAGGAAATGCCATCGAAGAACGCAAGATTCAACGACTTTTCCGTAATGGCGGTGTGACTCGTCTTATCAAAAAATCGAATGATTTTGGCGCTGGTGGTGTCTGTGTAGCTATTGGTGAATTAGCAGACGGTCTTGAAATCGACCTTAACAAAGTGCCTCTTAAATACCAAGGCTTGAATGGTACCGAAATTGCCATCTCTGAATCTCAAGAACGGATGGCTGTGGTGGTTCGCCCTGAGGATGTAGATGCCTTCGTTGCGGAATGTAACAAAGAAAATATTGATGCTGTTGTGGTTGCGACAGTGACTGAAAAACCAAATCTAGTCATGCACTGGAATGGTGAAACAATTGTCGACTTGGAACGTCGTTTCCTTGATACCAATGGTGTGCGCGTGGTTGTTGATGCAAAGGTGGTGGACAAGAATACCAAACTCCCAGAAGAACGCACAACAAGCGCTGACACACTTGAAGCAGATACCCTTGCGGTTCTGTCTGATTTGAACCATGCGAGTCAAAAAGGCTTGCAAACGATCTTTGATTGCTCAGTCGGTCGTTCTACAGTCAACCATCCGCTTGGTGGTCGCTATCAACTCACACCAACTGAGGCTTCTGTGCAGAAGTTGCCAGTTCAACACGGAGTGACTCACACTGCGTCTGTCATAGCTCAAGGATTCAATCCATATGTAGCAGAATGGTCTCCATACCACGGTGCTGCTTATGCGGTTATTGAAGCGACTGCTCGTTTGGTGGCTGCTGGTGCCAACTGGTCTAAGACTCGTTTCTCTTACCAAGAGTACTTCGAGCGGATGGACAAGCGGGCTGAGCGTTTTGGTCAGCCAGTAGCTGCTCTTCTAGGTTCTATCGAAGCACAAATTCAGCTTGGCTTGCCATCTATCGGTGGTAAGGACTCTATGTCTGGTACCTTTGAAGAATTGACAGTACCACCAACCTTGGTTGCCTTTGGGGTGACGACGGCAGATAGCCGTAAGGTACTTTCTCCTGAGTTCAAGACTGCTGAGGAAAATATCTACTACATCCCGGGCCAAGTCCTTTCAGCAGAGATTGATTTTGACTTGATTAAGAAAAATTTTGCTCAGTTTGAAGCCGTCCAAGCTGGTCACAAAGTGACATCTGCATCAGCTGTTAAATATGGTGGTGTGGTTGAAAGTTTGGCTCTTGCTACCTTTGGGAATTATATCGGTGCAGAGGTGACCTTGCCTGAACTTGAGACGGCTTTGACAGCTCAATTGGGTGGATTTGTCTTTACCTCTCCTGAAGAAATTGCTGGAGTAGAGAAGATCGGTCAAACAAAAGCAGACTTTACACTGATTGTCAACGGTGTGAAGCTAGATGGACACAAGCTTGACAGCGCCTTCCAAGGGACATTGGAAGAAGTTTACCCAACAGAGTTTGCCCAAGCGAAAGAATTGGAAGAAGTACCTGCTGTGGCGTCAGATGCTGTGATTAAAGCCAAAGAAACAGTTGAAAAACCGGTGGTTTACATTCCAGTCTTCCCAGGCACCAACTCAGAATATGATTCAGCCAAGGCCTTTGAAAAAGAAGGTGCAGAGGTCAACATGGTGCCATTTGTGACCTTGCATGAAAAAGCCATTGTCAAGTCGGTTGAAACCATGGTTGACAACATCAGCAAGGCTAACATCCTCTTCTTTGCAGGTGGATTCTCAGCTGCGGACGAGCCAGATGGATCGGCTAAGTTTATCGTCAATATCCTTCTCAATGAAAAAGTGCGTGCGGCTATTGATAGCTTTATCGCTCGTGGTGGCTTGATTATCGGTATCTGTAATGGATTCCAGGCCTTGGTCAAATCAGGTCTTCTTCCATACGGAAACTTCGAGGATGCCAGCAGTACTAGCCCAACCCTCTTCTACAATGATGCCAACCAACACGTGGCCAAGATGGTGGAAACCCGTATTGCCAATACCAACTCGCCGTGGTTGACTGGGGTGCAAGTGGGCGATATCCACGCTATTCCTGTTTCGCACGGTGAAGGGAAGTTTGTCGTGACGGCTGAGGAATTTGCAGAGCTCCGTGACAATGGCCAAATTTTCAGCCAATATGTTGACTTTGACGGCAAACCAAGTATGGACTCTAAGTACAATCCGAATGGTTCTATCCATGCCATTGAAGGAATTACCAGCAAGAACGGTCAAATCATCGGTAAGATGGGCCACTCAGAACGTTATGAGGATGGTCTTTTCCAAAATATCCCAGGAAATAAAGATCAGCACCTGTTTGCGTCGGCGGTTAAATACTTTACTGGAAAATAAGATTTACAGATTTTCTAATAGATAGTATCAGTAATGTAAAAGTCATGTAGATTTATCTCTTGACGATTGCAAATGAAAATTAGGTATAAAAATGACATACGAAGTAAAATCTCTTAATGAAGAATGTGGTGTTTTCGGTATCTGGGGACATCCAGATGCTGCTAAATTGACCTATTTTGGTCTCCATAGTCTTCAGCACCGTGGTCAGGAGGGGGCAGGAATCCTCTCCAATGATCAGGGACAATTGAAGCGCCATCGTGACATGGGTCTTCTATCAGAAGTCTTCAGAAATCCTGCTAATTTGGATAAATTGACGGGAACTAGTGCGATTGGTCACGTGCGTTATGCGACTGCTGGCGAAGCTTCTGTAGATAACATTCAGCCTTTCCTCTTCCGTTTTCACGATATGCAGTTTGGCTTGGCTCATAATGGGAATCTGACCAATGCGGCCTCTCTCAAGAAAGAATTGGAAGATAGAGGAGCGATTTTCAGCGCGACTTCGGACTCGGAAATCTTGGCTCACCTCATTCGTCGCAGTCACAATCCGAACTTAATGGGCAAAATCAAGGAAGCGCTCAGCCTTGTCAAAGGTGGTTTTGCCTATATCTTGCTGTTTGAGGACAAGTTGATTGCGGCTCTTGACCCCAATGGTTTCCGTCCGCTTTCTATCGGGAAAATGGCTAATGGAGCGGTGGTTGTTTCCTCTGAAACTTGTGCTTTTGAGGTCATTGGTGCCGAGTGGATTCGTGATTTGAAGCCAGGTGAGATTGTCATCATTGATGACAAGGGAATCCAGTATGATAGCTATACAGACGATACTCAGTTAGCAATCTGTTCTATGGAGTATATCTACTTTGCCCGCCCTGATTCTAACATCCACGGTGTCAATGTCCACACGGCACGTAAACGTATGGGTGCCCAATTAGCGCGAGAATTCAAGTATGAGGCGGATATTGTGGTCGGTGTGCCCAATTCTTCCCTCAGCGCAGCTATGGGATTTGCGGAAGAATCTGGTCTGCCAAATGAAATGGGACTGATCAAAAACCAATACACGCAACGTACCTTTATTCAACCGACTCAAGAATTGCGGGAGCAAGGGGTGCGAATGAAACTGTCTGCCGTGTCGGGTGTTGTTAAAGGCAAACGCGTGGTCATGGTGGATGATTCCATTGTTCGTGGGACGACTTCTCGTCGGATTGTTCAGCTCTTGAAAGAGGCAGGTGCTACTGAGGTTCACGTTGCCATTGGTAGTCCAGCGCTAGCTTATCCGTGCTTCTACGGGATTGATATCCAGACCCGTCAGGAACTGATTGCGGCTAATCATACGGTCGAAGAAACTCGCCAAATTATTGGTGCAGATAGTCTGACCTATCTTTCTGTTGAAGGATTGATTGATTCGATTGGGATTGAAACAGATGCGCCAAATGGTGGTCTCTGTGTCGCTTACTTTGACGGTGATTACCCAACACCTCTCTATGACTACGAAGAAGACTATCGTAGAAGTTTGGAAGAAAAGACCGGTTTTTACAAGTAGCCGACTGAAGACTCTTCATAAAAGAAAAGGAATAAACAAATGACAAATAAAAATGCGTACGCCCAATCGGGTGTGGATGTTGAAGCGGGTTATGAAGTTGTTGAACGAATTAAAAAGCACGTGGCTCGTACGGAGCGTGCAGGTGTCATGGGAGCTCTGGGTGGCTTTGGTGGTATGTTTGATCTTTCAAAGACTGGGGTTAAAGAACCCGTCTTGATTTCAGGAACTGATGGTGTCGGAACCAAGCTCATGTTGGCTATCAAGTACGACAAGCATGACACGATTGGGCAGGACTGTGTAGCCATGTGTGTCAATGATATCATTGCTGCAGGTGCGGAGCCCCTCTATTTCCTTGACTACGTAGCGACAGGGAAGAATGAACCAGCTAAGCTAGAACAAGTTGTCGCTGGTGTGGCAGAAGGTTGTGTGCAGGCAGGCGCTGCCCTCATTGGTGGAGAAACGGCTGAAATGCCTGGCATGTACGGCGAAGATGACTATGACTTGGCTGGTTTTGCGGTCGGTGTGGCTGAAAAATCTCAAATCATTGACGGTTCAAAGGTGGCAAAAGGAGATATTCTTCTCGGACTTGCTTCAAGTGGGATTCATTCCAATGGTTACTCTCTCGTCCGTCGTGTCTTTGCGGATTACACAGGTGAGGAAGTCCTACCAGAATTGGAAGGCAAGCAACTCAAGGAAGTTCTTCTTGAGCCGACTCGTATCTATGTCAAGGCTGTTTTGCCACTCATTAAGGAAGAGTTGGTCAACGGCATTGCCCACATCACTGGTGGTGGCTTTATCGAAAATGTCCCTCGTATGTTTGCAGATGACCTAGCTGCTGAAATTGATGAAAGCAAAGTTCCAGTGCTTCCAATTTTCAAAGCCCTTGAAAAATACGGTCAGATCAAACACGAAGAAATGTTTGAAATCTTCAATATGGGTGTGGGACTTATGCTGGCAGTTAGCCCTGAAATTGTAAGTCGTGTCAAGGAATTGTTGGACGAACCAGTTTATGAAATCGGTCGTATTGTGAAGAAAGATGGCGCAAGTGTGGTGATAAAATAATGGCTAAAAAAATTGCTGTTTTTGCTTCTGGAAATGGTTCAAACTTTCAGGTGATTGCGGAACAATTTCCAGTAGAATTTGTCTTTTCAGATCACCGGGATGCCTATGTACTTGAGCGTGCAGAAAAGCTTGGGGTTTTATCTTATGCCTTCGAACTCAAAGAGTTTGAGAACAAGGCAGACTATGAAGGTGCCATCGTCGAACTCTTGGATGAACACCAGATTGACTTGGTTTGTCTGGCAGGCTATATGAAAATCGTCGGCCCCACCTTACTAGCAGCTTATGAAGGCCGTATCATCAATATTCATCCAGCCTATCTCCCTGAATTTCCAGGCGCTCATGGTATTGAGGATGCTTGGAATGCAGGCGTTGACCAGTCTGGCGTGACTATTCATTGGGTGGACTCTGGTGTGGATACAGGTAAGGTCATCAAACAAGTCCGTGTGCCAAGACTGGCTGATGATACCATCGAAAGCTTTGAAGCTCGCATTCATGAAGCAGAGTACAAGTTGTATCCAGAGGTTTTGGATGGGCTAGGGGTGGAGAGGAAATTATGAAAAAACCACAAGCCAAAGGATATTTATTAGAAAGTGTACTGGCTAAGTTATTAAAAGTTAACGGATATGATTTAGTAACGAGTACCGATAATGAGGATAATGAGATTGTAAATTTACCTAGGAATGGTCTAAATATCAAGGGGAGAGGTGCTTATCACCAATTTGACTCATTAGGAACATTTCGTATTACACCCCCATTTACTCATCCTATAAGTTTATTTTTAGAGGCTAAATTCTATACAAGTAATAAGGTAGGTATAGATAGAGTTAGAATGGGAATAGGTATTCTACAAGATGTAAATACTAATTATTCTACAGTTAAAATGACAAATGAAGAATTAAAATTACCTAAATATAATTATAACTATGCTATTTTTTCTACATCAGGATTTACAGGTGATGCTCAAAGATTGGCTCTTGCTCATAAGATTAAGTTAATAGACCTATCGTCTGGTTATTATAGCTGGATTAGAGATTTTATAAATCAAATTGTAGATAGATTGTTTTCTCGTAACAATGATGATATTAGTAGTAGGGTTTTTAATGATTTCAAAGAGGATTTTTCTAGGTGGATTAATAATTTAAATTATAATCAACTTGATAGATGGTTTGATTTTGATTATCAGCTATCAGATGTAAATGAATTTGTAAACCAAATGCAAAATGTTAGAAGTATTTATATAGCGAGTACAAAGAGTTCACAAATTATAGCATTTATACCTGATAATGATGATGAGTTTCGTAATTCTCTACTTAGAAACCCACATCAAAAAGTAACTATCACATGGAATGAAAATGAGAATGATGTATGGATAGTTAGACCAAATGGAAATTATGTTCAATATAGACTTACATTCCAATTACCATCTATTATTCGAGATTATATTTTTAATAATTCAGTAAATCAATATGAGAGTGCCTATGACGAAAAAACAAGAAGTTTTGGGATGCTATCATTCATTGCTTATCTTGATGGGGAAAATCCAACTTTGTGCACACTAGAATTTGATGAAGAAGAAACGAAATGCAGGGTAGAACGCTATAATAACCAGTTCAGATTGGAGAATAATAATGACTAAACGCGCCTTAATCAGCGTCTCAGACAAAGCGGGCATTGTTGAATTTGCCCAAGAACTAAAAAAACTTGGTTGGGATATCATCTCAACTGGTGGTACTAAAGTTGCCCTTGACAATGCTGGGGTGGACACCATTGCCATCGACGATGTGACTGGTTTCCCAGAAATGATGGACGGTCGTGTCAAGACTCTCCATCCAAATATTCATGGCGGACTCTTAGCTCGTCGTGACTTGGATAGCCACCTAGAGGCTGCTAAGGAGAACCAAATTGAGCTTATTGACCTTGTTGTGGTCAACCTCTACCCATTCAAGGAAACGATTCTCAAACCAGACGTGACGTACGCGGATGCGGTTGAGAACATCGATATCGGTGGGCCATCTATGCTTCGTTCAGCAGCTAAAAACCACGCAAGCGTAACGGTTGTGGTAGACCCTGCTGACTATGTAGTGGTTTTGGACGAGTTGTCGGCCAATGGTGAAACGACTTACGAAACTCGTCAACGTTTGGCAGCCAAGGTTTTCCGTCACACAGCAGCTTATGATGCCTTGATTGCAGAATATTTCACAGCTCAAGTCGGTGAAGCAAAACCTGAAAAACTCACTTTGACCTATGACCTCAAGCAACCAATGCGTTACGGTGAAAACCCTCAACAAAACGCAGACTTCTACCAAAAAGCCTTGCCAACGGATTACTCCATTGCCTCAGCTAAACAACTTAACGGCAAAGAATTGTCATTCAACAATATCCGTGATGCTGATGCTGCTATCCATATCATACGTGACTTCAAAGACCGTCCAACAGTTGTGGCTATCAAACACATGAACCCGTGCGGTATTGGTCAAGCTGAGGATATCGAAACGGCTTGGGACTACGCTTATGAATCTGACCCAGTGTCTATCTTTGGTGGTATTGTCGTTCTCAACCGTGAAGTAGATGCTGCGACAGCTAAGAAAATGCATGGTGTTTTCCTTGAAATCATCATTGCACCAAGCTACACGGACGAAGCGCTTGAAATCTTGACAACTAAGAAGAAAAACTTGCGCATCCTAGCTTTGCCATTTGATGCTCAAGATGCTAGTGAAGTGGAAGCAGAATACATAGGTGTGGTTGGTGGACTTCTTGTGCAAAACCAAGACGTGGTCAAAGAAAGCCCAGCTGACTGGCAAGTGGTGACCAAACGCCAGCCAATAGAGACAGAAGCGATAGCACTTGAGTTTGCTTGGAAAGCCATCAAGTATGTCAAATCCAACGGTATCATCGTGACCAACGACCACATGACACTGGGTGTTGGTCCAGGTCAGACTAACCGTGTGGCTTCTGTTCGTATTGCCATTGACCAAGCTAAAGATCGTCTGGACGGCGCTGTTCTTGCTTCGGATGCCTTCTTCCCATTTGCGGATAATGTGGAAGAAATCGCCAAAGCAGGTATCAAAGCCATCATCCAGCCAGGTGGCTCCGTTCGTGACCAAGAATCTATTGAAGCTGCGGATAAATACGGCTTGACTATGGTCTTCACAGGAGTGAGACATTTTAGACATTAAGAACGTTAAAGGGAAGAAAACAGTTTCTTTCCTTTTTTGCGTAAAAATGTGGAGTGAAACAAGATTAAAACGAACGTTTATGATATAATATTATTAAATAATTCGCAAAAGAGGTTGGGAAATGAAGCTGTTAGTTGTCGGTTCGGGTGGTCGTGAACATGCCATTGCTAAGAAATTGCTTGAGTCAAAAGACGTTGAAAAAGTCTTTGTAGCTCCTGGGAATGACGGGATGAACTTGGATGGGCTGGAATTGGTAAATATCTCTATTTCCGAACATTCTAAATTGATTGACTTCGCAAAGGCCAACGATATCGCTTGGAGCTTTATCGGGCCAGATGACGCTCTTGCTGCTGGAATTGTAGATGATTTTAACCAGGCAGGGCTTAAGGCTTTTGGTCCGACGAGATTGGCAGCAGAGCTGGAGTGGTCCAAAGATTTTGCTAAGGAAATCATGGTCAAATACGGCGTTCCGACAGCAGTCTATGGTACATTTTCAGACTTTGAGGAAGCCAAGGCCTATATCGAAAAGCAGGGTGCTCCTATCGTCATCAAGGCGGATGGCTTGGCGCTCGGGAAAGGTGTCGTCGTTGCGGAGACGGTTGAGCAAGCAGTCGAAGCAGCTCATGAGATGCTATTGGACAATAAATTTGGTAACTCAGGTGCGCGTGTGGTTATTGAGGATTTCCTTGAAGGAGAGGAATTTTCGCTCTTTGCCTTTGTCAATAGCGACAAGTTCTACATCATGCCAACGGCTCAGGATCACAAACGTGCCTACGATGGCGACAAGGGTCCTAATACGGGCGGTATGGGTGCCTATGCGCCAGTTCCTCACTTACCACAGAGTGTAGTTGATACAGCGGTTGAGACTATTGTCAAGCCAGTCCTTGAGGGCATGATTAAAGAAGGTCGCCCTTATCTGGGTGTCCTTTACGCAGGTCTTATCTTGACAGCTGATGGACCGAAAGTCATCGAGTTCAACGCTCGTTTCGGAGATCCTGAAACTCAGATTATCCTGCCTCGTCTGACCTCTGATTTTGCCCAAAATATTACGGATATCCTCGATGGCAAGGAGCCAACCATTACCTGGACGGATAAGGGTGTGACTCTGGGTGTGGTTGTCGCATCCAATGGGTACCCGCTAGACTATGAAAAAGGTGTTGAGTTGCCAGCCAAGACAGAAGGTGACATCATCACCTACTATGCTGGGGCTAAGTTTTCGGAAAATAGCAGAGCATTGCTGTCAAATGGTGGCCGTGTCTATATGCTAGTCACCACAGCCGATACCGTTAAAGAAGCCCAAGATACCATCTACAGCGAACTCAACAAACAAAACACAGTCGGCCTCTTTTACCGAACAGATATCGGAAACAAGGCAATTAAATAAAGATATAAGAATAACGCGACGCAGTCGCCAAATACGATAATGGTCGTTTGATTTGCGAGCATTAGTGAGCTGATATAGAGCAATCACCGCCGTTGTGAAAGAACGATTGGATTATAAGCCAATCGTTCAGGGAAATCGGAAGACCTTGGGCTTCCGACTTAGGCATGAGACACCTTTGGTGGCTGCTGCCGTCCCTCACAACCTAAGGTGATTGAAAAAAGAAAGGAAAGAAAAGGAAAAATTATGACTAAACCAATTATTTCCATCATCATGGGTTCAAAATCCGACTGGGCCACCATGCAAAAAACAGCAGAAGTCTTAGACCGCTTCGGTGTAGTCTACGAAAAGAAAGTTGTTTCCGCTCACCGTACACCAGACCTCATGTTCAAGCATGCCGAAGAAGCCCGTAGTCGTGGTATCAAGGTCATCATCGCAGGTGCAGGTGGCGCAGCCCATTTGCCAGGTATGGCTGCTGCTAAAACAACCCTTCCAGTCATTGGGGTGCCCGTTAAATCACGTGCTCTTAGTGGCGTGGACTCGCTTTACTCGATTGTCCAGATGCCGGGTGGCGTACCTGTTGCGACAATGGCTATTGGTGAAGCGGGTGCAACCAATGCTGCCCTCTTTGCCCTCCGTCTCCTCTCAGTAGAGGATCAGGCTATCGCGACAGCTTTGGCAGATTATGCAGAAGAACAAGGAAAAATCGCAGAGGAGTCGACAAATGAGCTCGTCTAAAACAATCGGAATTATCGGTGGTGGCCAGCTGGGGCAGATGATGGCTATTTCTGCTATCTACATGGGCCACAAGGTTATCGCGCTGGATCCTGCGGTGGATTGCCCGGCCTCTCGCGTGGCGGAAATCATCGTAGCTCCTTATAATGACGTGGACGCTCTTCGTCAGTTGGCGGAACGTTGCGATGTCCTGACCTATGAGTTTGAAAATGTTGATGCTGACGGTTTGGATGCTGTCATTAAGGATGGACAACTCCCTCAAGGAACGGACCTGCTCCGCATTTCCCAAAATCGTATTTTTGAAAAGGACTTCCTCTCAAACAAGGCTCAAGTGACGGTAGCACCTTACAAGGTTGTGAATTCTAGCCAAGATTTGGCAGATATCGACCTGTCTAAAAACTATGTCCTCAAGACTGCGACAGGTGGCTACGATGGGCATGGACAAAAGGTTATTCGTTCAGCAGAAGATTTGGAAGAAGCCTATGCATTAGCAGATTCAGCAGACTGTGTCTTGGAAGAATTTGTCAACTTTGACCTTGAAATTTCTGTCATTGTTTCTGGAAATGGCAAGGACGTGACGGTTTTCCCAGTTCAGGAAAATATCCACCGCAACAATATTCTATCAAAGACCATTGTCCCAGCTCGCATTTCTGATAGTCTAGCAGAAAAAGCCAAAGCTATGGCAGTACGAATCGCAGAACAGCTCAACCTATCTGGAACCCTTTGTGTGGAAATGTTTGCGACCACTGATGAGATTATCGTCAACGAAATTGCCCCACGTCCACACAACTCTGGGCACTACTCAATCGAAGCTTGTGATTTTTCACAATTTGACACTCATATTCTCGGCGTTCTCGGAGCCCCATTGCCAGCTATTAAACTACATGCTCCAGCTGTTATGCTTAATGTCCTCGGCCAGCATGTCGAGGCTGCTGAAAAATATGTCACAGAAAATCCAAGCGCCCACCTCCACATGTATGGTAAAATAGAAGCGAAGCACAACCGCAAGATGGGACATGTCACTTTGTTTAGTGATGTGCCGGATAGTGTGACTGAATTTGGGGAAGGGATAGATTTTTGAAATGACAGAAGAATTTGATGAATTGCTAGATGATGAAATAACGACTGTAACACTGACTTATACGGATGATTTGATTGTTCCATAGATTGCGGATAGAGAGGGGATTCATATTTTAGAGAGAGCTGGCAATCAGCTAGTCTTAGAATATTCTTGTTCCGTGAAGGAAGTTAAGGATTATCTGAGTAGTTACGGTCTGCCTAGACATCCTGGGAGAATTTCATTTGAATTTTCTATACATGAAGACTCAGAAAATGCTAATCTTTAAAGTTAAATGGAGACCATTTTATGATTCAAATCATCGTCAATGCTTTTGTGGAAGAAGGCAAGACTGGGGCTGTTGTGGAAGTGCTCTTTGCAAGTGCCAACCATGAAAAAGTAAAAGCTAAATATCAGGAATTAAAGATTCAATATCCAAACAATTATCTGGCTATCTATGATTTGCCATTGGATACAAATCTAAGTAGCTTGCCACACTATCCGTCGGTGGCTATAAGCAAGGAGGAGTTTGATTAGTCTATGAAAACTATCGGTCTGATTGGTGGTATGAGTTGGGAAAGTACCACATCTTACTACCAAATCATCAATGAAACCATCAAAAAAGAGCTGGGTGGCTTGCATTCGGCTAAGATTCTGCTTTATAGTGTTGATTTTGCAGAGATTGAGCATTATCAGGCAGTCGGAGACTGGGAGAAAAGCGGTCAACTTTTGGCAGATATTGCTCAGCGATTGGAGCAAGTAGGTACAGATTTCATAGTTATTTGCACCAACACCATGCACAAGGTTGCTCCGCAGATACAAGAAAAGATTACGATTCCAATCTTGCATATTGCGCAGGCAACTGCGCAGGCCTTGTTGGCTGACGGTATTCAAAAAGTCGGCCTCCTGGGAACAAAGTACACCATGACTCAAGATTTTTATAAGGAGAAATTAATAGAGTCTGGGTTAGAAGTACTGATTCCAGACCAAGCTGGTATTACAGAGGTCAATCGGATCATTTATGACGAGCTCTGTCTAGGAGATATCAAAAAAAGCTCAAAGCAGACTTATCTTGCTATTATAGATGATTTGAAAAAAGCGGGCGCAGAAGCTGTTATCTTGGGTTGTACCGAGATTGGTCTTCTCGTCAAGCAATCCGACACTGACCTGCCACTCTACGACACAACAGTGATCCACGCAGAGAAAGCGGCGGAGTGGGCGGTAAATAAATGATTATAGAAGACAAGCACAACCGTAGGGTAGGATATGTGACTTTGTTTAGTGATGTGCCGGATAAGGTGGAGGAGTTTGAGTGAGAAAAAATTATGGGATTATTTAATTTTGGAAAACCAAAAGATGAAATTTTAGAAGCTAAGTTAAAGAAGCTTGCTTCTGATATTGAAGCTAAAAAGTCCGATTTAGCAAATTTAAAACAAGAAATAAGGACAGGTAGAGAGATTATTTCATTAGATGCTGAGCTTACTCTCAAGAAAGAAGAGCTAGCACATTTGAACGAGGAGATAGCTGTTGCTAACGATAATTTAAATTTACAAGAGTTCGGTTTCTTTGAAAGGCAGTATAAATTTTCTGATAGCACAAAGTATAAAGATAGACTAGATACTTTAAGAATGGAGCAAAAATCCATGACTAAAAATGGTGCGGCTGGAAGAATAATCTCACCGATGCTTTTAGATAATAGTAAAAGTAAGGGGAGGGCTATGCAAAACCAACTGATTAAGGCAGCTTTAAGAGGGTTTAATGGAGAATCTGATGCTTTGTTAGTTAAGGTTTCAGTGGCAAATGTTGAGAAAAAAATTAAGGCTCTAAGAAAAGCCTTTGAACAACTGAATAAAATGTATTCACGAAATTTAGTTGAAATTACTTATCAATATCTGGAATTAAAAATTGAGGAATTACGTTTAGCAGCGGAGTATGAACTTCAAAAACAAGAAGAAAAAGAATTACTTCGTGAACAACGAGAAAAAGAACGTGAGGAAAAAAACTTCAAGATGAGATTAAAGCTCGTCGCAAACAGTTGGAAAAAGATAGAACACACTTTAAGAATATGGTTCAAAAAGTGGAAGAATTGTTAAAAAATGCTAGGGATGAAGAAATTGAAGAATTAAAACTTCAGTTAGCTGAGTATCAAGATAAACTTTCAGAATTAGATGAAATTGAAGAAGATATAGATTATCGTGAAGGTCATGCTACGGCTGGATATGTCTATGTTATTTCTAATATTGGCTCTTTCGGAGAAAATGTTTATAAAATTGGTGTTACTCGTCGTTTGGAACCTTTAGAGCGTATTAGGGAATTGAGCAGTGCATCGGTACCGTTCCAATTTGACGTACATGCTTTGATTTTTAGTGAAGAGGCATTTGCTTTAGAAACAGAATTACATAATCAGCTTTCTCAATATAAAGTTAATAAAGTAAATGGTCGCAAAGAATATTTCAAGGTTCCTTTTGCAATTATTAAAGAAATTTTAGATACTCACAAAGAGTTAACAGTAGAACTGATAGAAAATGCAGAAGCATTTGAATATAGACAAACTAAAGCCATTGAAGAACAACAGTAGAAATGAAAATAAAGATTTCCTAATGTTATTCTGGCTAAGTGAACCGTCAAAAGAAAGGAAAAGAAAACATGATTGATAGATATAGTCGCCCTGAGATGGCGAACATTTGGAGTGAAGAAAATAAATATCGTGCTTGGCTTGAGGTAGAAATCTTGGCGGATGAAGCATGGGCTGAGTTGGGGGAAATCCCTAAGGAAGATGTGGCTTTAATTCGCGAGAAGGCGGACTTTGACATCGACCGTATTTTGGAGATTGAGCAAGAGACTCGTCACGATGTGGTGGCTTTCACGCGTGCGGTTTCTGAAACGCTTGGTGAAGAGCGCAAGTGGGTCCATTACGGCTTGACATCAACTGACGTGGTGGATACGGCCTACGGTTACCTCTACAAGCAGGCCAACGACATCATTCGTCGTGACCTTGAAAACTTCACCAACATCATCGCTGATAAGGCTAAGGAGCACAAGTTCACCATCATGATGGGTCGTACCCACGGTGTGCACGCTGAACCTACAACCTTTGGTCTTAAATTGGCGACTTGGTACAGCGAAATGAAGCGCAACATCGAGCGTTTCGAGCATGCGGCTGCTGGTGTTGAAGCTGGTAAGATTTCTGGTGCGGTTGGGAACTTTGCTAACATTCCACCATTTGTAGAAGAATATGTCTGCGACAAATTGGGTATTCGTGCTCAAGAAATCTCTACACAGGTCCTTCCTCGTGACCTTCACGCTGAGTACTTTGCGGTTCTTGCTAGCATTGCGACTTCTATTGAACGCATGGCAACGGAAATCCGTGGTCTGCAAAAGTCTGAGCAACGCGAAGTAGAAGAATTCTTTGCCAAAGGACAAAAAGGTTCTTCAGCAATGCCTCACAAACGCAACCCAATCGGTTCTGAAAACATGACAGGTCTTGCGCGTGTTATTCGTGGTCATATGATTACAGCTTATGAAAACGTGACTCTCTGGCACGAACGTGACATTTCACACTCATCAGCTGAGCGTATCATCACACCAGATACGACCATCTTGATTGACTACATGCTCAACCGTTTTGGAAATATTGTCAAAAACTTGACAGTCTTCCCAGAAAACATGGTCCGCAACATGAACTCTACATTTGGTTTGATATTCAGTCAACGTGCTATGTTGGCTTTGATTGAAAAAGGTATGACGCGTGAACAAGCTTACGACCTTGTTCAACCGAAGACGGCCCAATCATGGGATAACCAAGTCGACTTCAAACCACTTCTTGAAGCAGATCCAGAGGTGACATCACGCCTTACTCAAGAAGAAATTGACGAAATCTTTAATCCTGTATACTACACTAAACGAGTGGATGATATCTTTGAACGTCTTGGACTTGGTGATTAATTAAAAATAAACAGCGAGCTTCAATCTCGCTGTTTATTTTTTATCCAAAAGACTTAGTCTTCTTTTCTTTTAGTGAGTCCATAGGCTGCTAGTGTGGTCATGAGTCCTGCGACTACTAGTCCTGCAGAATGGTGACTTCCTGTTTCAGGAAGTTTTTTCTCTGTTGCCACAGGAGCTGGACCTTGAGGAAGAGCTTTGTTTTCCTCAGCAGGAACAGTTGTTGGAGCCGATTTTCCTGGAATCTCTAGTACTGGTTTTTTTTCTGTCGCAGGAGTTGGCACACTTGGGATTTCTTGTGCTGGTTTTTCTTCTTTGAAAGCTGCTTGTCCGTTTTCATCGCCTACATGTGTTACCAGAGTTCCGACTTCGACTATTTGTGTAACGGCTTCCTGTGCTACGATACTGGTAACCAATGTTTTAACTTCCGATCCATCAGCAGCAGTAGTCACAGAGTAGAAATGGCTACGACGACCGTTTACACCTTCTGTTACGACACGGGATTGACCTTTAGGCAATTGATCAGTTTCACGAGTGATGGTTGTGAATGGAATTACTTCCTCTTGGAGATCTAGTCTAGGTTTTGCTTCAGTAGTTGCTGCAAGACCATTTTCATCACCCTTGTGAGTTACAGGAGCACCAACTTCGACAACTTGGTTCACAGCTTCTTTGGTTACCTGGCTATCAAGAACGGTTTCTGTTGATTTCCCATTTTCTGTAAGAACAGATACGTAAGAAGTACGTTCACCTAGAACTCCAGCTTTGACAACTTTTTCTTGTCCAGCTGGGAGATTTGGATTGTCTTTCTTGATAACTTCAAACGGGATTTCTTCTGTCTTCACAAGAAGTTCTGGTCGGTTTTCAATGTTAGCAGCCAGTTCATTTTCATCTAGGCTTCCTAAGTGAGTAGCAGCTGGTTTAAGACCTTTAAGGGCAGTCTTTAGTTTATCTACTAGTGCGTCTAGTTCAGCTTGTTTGCTGCGGTTGAGGTTAAAGTTCAGTCCATCTTTTGCTGCCTTGAGTGCGGCTAGGCTTTCTGTACTGTATCCGTCTAAGTTAGTCGGAATTTTAGCTAATTCTTCGCGGAGAGCATTATAATTAGCACGGAAGTAGTCTTTGTTGTGGTCTGCAAAGGCAGTCATGAGTTCAAAGATTTCTTCTTCCTTGTACTCAGCGCTTGGTTTGTCTGCCCAAATAGCTAACATACTACCGACTGTTGGAAGGTCTACTTCAGGATATTTGGTAGAAGCAAGTTGATTGAATGGAACTTTACCAGAATTTTCAACTGCTTTTGAAAGAGGGTAGGCTTCATCTTGTTTGTGATTTCCTATAACATAGTACCAATCTCCGTTGGTATTAAGGAACTTATAGCCCTTGCTTGCGAGGTATTGAGGTGATGCAAGATTGTAGCCCCACCATCCTTTAGACCAGTAAGAAATCAAGACATCTTTGTCAAACTGAACATCGTCCTTGTCCTCATAGTAGAAGCCATCGTTGAAGGCCATTGGTTGTAGCCCTCTTTCCTTAGCCATAGCAGCTAGACTGTTAGAATAGTCTGCGAACTTGTTATAGAGTCCATACCATTTGAGGTAGTACCACCCTTGGGCGTTGGTCGCATCATTGGCATATTCATCTGTACCATAGTTGAAAATCTTTGATTTATCAGCAAAGTAATCCATGTATTTACCGATAAGGGCTTTGGTAAAGTTAAGGGCTTCTTGATTTTCAAGGTCCATGGTTGTTTTTGAAACTTTATCAAAGTTGGCTTGAGGATTCTTGATGCCAAGTTTTTCCATGGCAACCAGCATGGCATCCATATGTCCAGGACTATTTATAGCGGGGATTAGACCAATACCTTTTTCCTTAGCGTATTGAACAAGCTCTGTCACTTCTGCCTGTGTCAACGCAGTACCGTTTGGATCGTCGTAGTAAGCTTTCGTTCCTTCGATAATAGCTTTTTTAACGTCATCACTAGCATAAGTTTTTCCGTTGGCAGTAATGGTCATATCATCGAGTAGGAAACGAAGACCATCATTTCCTAGAAGGAGATGGGCATCAGAATAGCCGAGCTCGCTCGCCTTGTCTACGATGCGTTTGAGTTGATCTAAAGAGAAGTATTTACGACCTGCATCGATGGAAATGACTTTATTCTTATTAAGTTTTTCAAGTTCTTGTTTAGCATCTTCCTCTTTTTGAGCTTCTGGGGTGAAGCTTAGCTGACTAACAGCTTCTTGAAGTTTTGCGATTGCTTGGTCAATCGTGTCTTGTTGAGCACGGCTGAGATTGCTATCAAGTGAACGGATGACTTTTTCAGCTTCTTTGACAGCATTAACGCTTTCTGTTGTGTAGCGCTTGAGGTCTGCTGGAATTTCTTTTAGTGCTTGTTCAGCAGACTGGTAGTCTGCAGCGAAGTATTCAGCATTGGCATTTGCAAAATGACGCATGAGTTTGAAGAGGCGAGATGGGGAATAGCGTGCAGATGGAGTATCGGCCCAAGCCGCTACCATACCACCGATGATTGGGACATCAGCTCCTTCCGTTTTTGGTACAGAAGTGATTGGTGTGTTTTTAATACCATTGAGACCCTGATCGAGATTGTACCAACCTTGGCCATCAGCGTTTCGTCCAAGAACGTAGTACCAAGCATCATTGGTATTAAGGATTTGGTGCCCTTTTTCAGCTAGTAGTTTAGAAGAAGCGACGTCGTAACCTCCCCAACCACCAGTCCACATGGAAACGATGATGTCTTTGTCAAAGCTACCAAAGCTTGTATCGCTATTGTAGTAGATACCATCGTTAAAGGCCATTGGTTTGAGACCGTGAGATTTTACAATACGAGCAAGGTCATTGGCGTAAGAGATGAATTTCTCATATCCTTTTTCAGGGTAACCTTCATTTGGATAATATTTATCAGCTTGAAGCACACTCCAACCTTTAGCATTTGTTGCATCATTGGCGTATTCATCTAGTCCAATGTTGAAAATTTCAGATTTTTTAGAGAAGTAGTTAGCGTATTTGTCAATCAGAGTTTTTGTAAACTCAACTGCTTGTTTATTATTTAAGTCAACAGTTCGTTCAGATTTTTTACCAAAATAATCAAAGTTAGGATTTTCAATACCCAGTTCTTTCATGGCATTGAGAATGGCATCCATATGTCCAGGACTATTGACAGTTGGAATCACTCCAATACCCTTGTCTTTGGCATAATTAATCAAATCTGTCATCTGACTTTCAGTTAGATGGTTACCATTTGGATCATCGTAATAAGCGTTTGTTCCATGTTCAATGGCGCGTTTGACATCATCACTTGAGTAGGTTTTATCGCCCACTTTTATAGACATATCATCCAACATGAAACGGAGACCATCGTTACCTACTAAGAGATGGAGGTCTGTATAACCATATTCTTTCGCCTTATCGATAATTTCTTTGAGCTGCTCAGGTGAGAAATATTTACGTCCAGCGTCAATTGAAACGATTTTTCGTTTAGCTAATTTTCCATTTTGAGTTGTAGCGCGTTCCTTTCCTGCCTCTGTTGTTGGTTTATCAGTTTCTGCTTTCGTCTCATCTTTTTTCGCTGGTTTATCCTTGTCAGCTTCTGACTTATCAGTCTTAACTATATTAGACTCTTTAGAATCAGCATCTTTTAGCTCTTCCTTTTTAGGACTAAGATCCTCTGACTTTTTATCAGAAATTTCTTTTTCAGCAGAAGTTGGAGTTGCTACTTCTTCTTTCTCACTAGGAGTTGAACTCACTTCCTCTTGCGCTTGCGGTTTTTCTTCTGTTTTTGGAAGATTCGCTAGCTTATCAGTAGATGGAGTTTCTGCTTCCACAGTTTTTGGAGCTTCTGGTTGAATCTCTGCTTTAGGTGTTTCCTCAGTAGTCAGATTTTCAGATGCTTGAGGGGAATCGGAAACCGTATGGATGGTCGGTTGGTTTTCCGTAGTAGTGGGAGTAACTCCATCGGCTGCAACAGCTTGTGCTTGGAAAGCAAATCCTATTAGAACAGAAGCTGCTCCTACCGCGTATTTACGAATGGAAAAACGCTGTTGTTTTTCATGTTTCATTGCAAAACCTCCTGATTGCATTTTAATATTGATAACGTTTACACAATTCAACAATTTTATTTTATTTGTTACGTTAACAGGAGTCAAGTAGGATTACTTTAAAACTATAATAAGTATAAAAACTAATAAAAATTAAGCATACAATTCTATTTATTAACATATCTATAGGTAGTGTAATTCGATCTTATTTCTATAAAATATTCTACAAAATATAGAAGGTCATACAAAAAAAGTAAGCGTTTTCTTTTTATTGTGGTATAATATGTATAGAAAAAAGCCCAAGCAAGGCTCAGGCTTTCTTCTTAGTGATCACGGTCACATGAAATGAATTTGATTTTGTAATAATCCGCTCGTTTATAAGTTTCGCTGTAAGCGAGAACTTGACCAGTAGACTCTAGCTTAGTAGTCTTGGTTTGTAAAACGGTTGGGAATTGCTCATCGACTCCGAGGACCGAAGCCGCATGTTCTGGAGTTGGAAATGCTATTTCATTGATTTCTTCAAAATGTTCATCATTCATGTGAATGTGGTAATCCAATTTGAAACGGTTATAGATAGAGCTATAATATTCAAGATTTGGATAATTTGCGTTGATGTATTGTTCTGGGATATAAGATGTATGGTAGATGTACACAACACCACCCGTTTCGCGAACGCGTTCAATCTTGTAGTAGAACTGATCTCCGCGTAGTCCAAGTTTTTCTAAGTAGCTTAGTTTGTTTCCACGCTCAATAGAAAGGACGGTAACTTTATCATCTTTAGTTTCAAAAACTTCTACATCTGAAAACTCTACGAGTTTGTGTTTGCGTGCGCGTGAAACGAATGTACCCTTTCCTTGTTGACGGACAATATAGCCATCCTTGGCAAGGTCGTTTAAAGCGCGAACAACTGTGATAGAACTAACATCATACATTGCAATCAATTCAGCTTCAGTGTAGAATTTATCTCCACTGGCAAATTGACCAGAAATGATTTTGTTCTTTAATTCATCTTTAATATATTGATACTTTGGAATTGCCATATTTTCACCTCGATTTTCCTTCTCCGTTAAAGATTTTACCATAAAACTGGAAAGAATAGTAGCCTTTTGAATAAAAAAATTAGAATAATAGGCTATAAGGTTAATTTACATAGGAATAAATAGAAAAATCTACATTTTTATACATGGTACTAAAATGTTGTTATGACTATAAATTACAAGATTTTTATAAGTTTTTTGTGTAAAATTTAGTGAAAAATGAAAAAAATTGTGAAAACCTATTGACAAATGTAAGATATTGAGATATATTTACTATATCAACAAATGAAAGCGTAAACTTTATTGTCAGAAGGTAAGAATATGACACGATTTGAGATACGGGATGATTTTTATCTCGATGGAAAATCATTTAAGATTTTATCTGGCGCCATTCATTATTTTAGGGTTCCTCCAGAAGATTGGTATCATTCGCTCTATAACTTGAAGGCTCTTGGTTTTAATACAGTAGAGACTTATGTGGCCTGGAATTTACACGAGCCTCGTGAGGGTGAGTTTCACTTTGAAGGAGCTCTGGATTTGGAGCGATTTCTTCAGACAGCACAAGATTTGGGTCTCTACGCTATCGTTCGTCCGTCGCCCTTCATCTGTGCGGAGTGGGAATTCGGTGGTTTACCAGCTTGGCTTTTAACCAAAGATATGAGGCTTCGTTCCTCAGATCCTGCTTATATTGAAGCTGTCGGTCGCTACTATGACCAGCTCTTGTCACGATTGGTTCCACATTTGTTGGACAAGGGTGGCAATATCCTTATGATGCAAGTTGAAAATGAGTATGGTTCTTATGGAGAAGATAAGGCTTACCTAAGAGCAATTCGACAGTTGATGGAAGAGCGTGGCGTAACCTGTCCCCTCTTTACATCAGATGGTCCATGGAGAGCTACTCTGAAAGCTGGAACCTTAATCGAAGATGACCTCTTTGTAACAGGAAACTTTGGTTCTAAAGCTCCGTACAACTTTTCACAGATGCAGGAATTCTTTGATGAACATGGCAAGAAATGGCCGCTCATGTGTATGGAGTTCTGGGATGGATGGTTCAATCGTTGGAAAGAGCCGATTATCACACGGGATCCGAAAGAGTTGGCAGATGCAGTTCGAGAGGTTTTGGAACAAGGCTCTATCAATCTCTACATGTTCCATGGTGGTACAAACTTTGGTTTCATGAATGGTTGCTCAGCTCGAGGGACTTTGGACCTGCCACAAGTTACATCTTATGATTACGATGCCCTTCTGGATGAAGAAGGAAATCCAACTGCCAAATATTTGGCAGTCAAGAAGATGATGGCAACACATTTCCCAGAGTATCCCCAGTTGGAACCACTCTACAAAGAGAGTATGGAGTTGGATGCTATTCCACTAGTTGAAAAAGTTTCCTTGTTTGAAACCTTGGATAGCTTGTCAAGTCCTGTAGAAAGCCTCTATCCTAAAAAGATGGAGGAGTTGGGACAAAGTTATGGCTACCTACTCTATCGAACAGAAACAAACTGGGATGCAGAAGAAGAAAGACTTCGTATCATTGACGGTCGAGATAGAGCTCAGCTTTATGTCGATGGTCAGTGGGTCGAAACCCAATATCAGACAGAGATTGGGGAAGATATTTTTTATCAAGGCGAAAAGAAAGCGCTATCTAGATTGGATATCTTGGTAGAAAATATGGGGCGTGTCAACTATGGACATAAGTTCTTAGCAGATACGCAACGTAAGGGAATTCGGACAGGGGTTTGTAAGGATTTGCACTTCCTACTAAACTGGAAACACTATCCACTCCCACTAGATAATCCTGAGAAAATTGATTTTTCAAAAGGATGGACAGAAGGACAACCAGCCTTTTACGCTTATGACTTTACAGTCCAAGAGCCAAAAGATGCTTACCTAGACTTGTCTGAGTTTGGTAAGGGAGTTGCCTTTGTCAATGGGCAGAACCTAGGACGTTTTTGGAGCGTCGGCCCAACACTCTCGCTTTATATCCCTCATAGCTATCTCAAGGAAGGTGCCAACCGCATCATCATCTTTGAAACAGAAGGTGAATATAAAGAAGAGATTCATTTAACTCGAAAACCTACACTAAAACACATAAAGGGGGAAAACTTATGACAATTGTAGGATGCCGTATCGATGGACGTTTGATCCACGGACAAGTAGCCAATCTTTGGGCTGGAAAACTAAATGTTTCACGCATTATGGTTGTAGATGACGAAGTTGTCAACAACGACGTTGAAAAGAGTGGTTTGAAACTTGCGACACCACCAGGTGTAAAATTGAGTATTTTGCCAATTGAAAAAGCGGCAGCCAATATTCTTGCTGGAAAATACGATAGCCAACGTCTCTTTATTGTGGCTCGTAAACCAGACCGCTTCCTTGGTTTGGTCGAAGCAGGTGTACCACTTGAAACCCTTAATGTTGGGAATATGTCTCAAACACCAGAAACTCGTTCTATCACACGTTCTATCAACGTAGTAGACAAGGATGTGGAAGATTTCCACAAACTAGCAGAAAAAGGTGTTAAACTTACTGCTCAAATGGTTCCAAATGATCCAGTTTCAGACTTTTTGAGCTTATTAAAATAGGAAAAAATTTTTAGGAGGTCATTGTTATGATACAATGGTGGCAAATTTTACTTCTCACTTTGTACTCAGCTTATCAAATCTGTGATGAGTTGACGATTGTTTCATCTGCAGGTTCCCCTGTATTTGCTGGTTTCATTACTGGTTTAATTATGGGAGATGTGACTACTGGTCTGCTTATCGGTGGTAACTTGCAGTTATTCGTTCTTGGGGTTGGTACCTTCGGTGGTGCTTCTCGTATCGACGCAACTTCTGGTGCGGTTCTTGCGACAGCATTCTCAATCTCTCAAGGTATTGATACAGATCTTGCGATTACAACAATCGCTGTGCCAGTAGCAGCTCTCTTGACTTACTTCGACGTTCTTGGACGTATGACAACTACTTTCTTTGCACACCGTATTGATGCTGCAATCGAACGCTATGACTACAAAGGAATCGAACGCAACTACTTGCTTGGTGCGATTCCTTGGGCTCTATCTCGTGCCCTTCCAGTCTTCTTTGCCCTTGCTTTTGGTGGTGCCTTCGTACAATCAGTGGTAGACTTCGTTGAAGCCTACAAATGGGTTGCAGATGGCTTGACACTTGCAGGACGTATGCTTCCAGGTCTTGGATTTGCAATCTTGCTTCGTTACCTTCCAGTTAAACGTAACCTTCACTACCTTGCTATGGGATTTGGTTTGACAGCTATGTTGACTGTTCTTTACTCATATGTAACAGGTCTTGGTGGCGCTGTTGCAGGTATTATCGGTACTCTACCTAAAGATGTTGCTGAAAAAATTGGTTTCGTGAACAACTTCAAAGGATTGTCTATGATTGGTATCTCTATCGTAGGTATCTTCCTAGCAGTGCTTCACTTCAAAAATAGCCAAAAAGTAGCTGTAGCAGCACCTTCTACACCATCAGAAAGTGGGGAAATCGAAGATGACGAATTCTAATTACAAACTTACAAAAGAAGATTTTAACCAAATCAACAAACGTAGCTTGTTTACTTTCCAATTAGGTTGGAACTATGAGCGTATGCAAGCTTCTGGTTACCTTTACATGATCTTGCCTCAATTGCGTAAAATGTATGGGGATGGAACTCCTGAATTGAAAGAAATGATGAAAGTTCATACTCAATTCTTCAATACTTCACCATTCTTCCACACAATTATCGCTGGTTTTGACCTTGCCATGGAAGAAAAAGATGGTGTAGGTTCAAAAGATGCGGTTAACGGTATCAAGACAGGTTTGATGGGACCATTCGCTCCTCTTGGAGATACAATCTTTGGTTCGCTTGTACCTGCTATCATGGGATCTATCGCAGCAACTATGGCTATCGCTGGCCAACCTTGGGGTATCTTCCTTTGGATTGCAGTTGCAGTAGCTTATGACATCTTCCGTTGGAAACAGTTGGAATTTGCTTACAAAGAAGGGGTTAACCTTATCAACAACATGCAAAGTACTTTGACAGCTTTGATTGACGCTGCATCTGTACTTGGTGTCTTCATGATGGGTGCTCTTGTAGCAACAATGATCAACTTTGAAGTTTCTTATAAATTGCCAATCGGTGAAAAAATGATTGACTTCCAAGATATCTTGAACTCAATCTTCCCACGCTTGCTTCCAGCAATCTTTACTGCCTTTATCTTCTGGTTGCTTGGTAAGAAAGGTATGACTTCTACTAAAGCTATCGGTATCATTATCGCTCTTGCAGTAGGTCTTTCATTCATCGGTAAATTCTTGCTTGGAATGGGCGCATAATTTATGGCTAAATCATTAATTTTGGTGAGCCATGGTCGTTTTTGTGAAGAACTTAAAGGTAGCACTGAAATGATCATGGGTCCACAAGACAACATTCATGCAGTGGCTCTTCTTCCAGAAGATGGACCAGAAGACTTTACTGCAAAATTTGAAGCTGCTATTGAAGGATTGGATGATTTCCTAGTCTTTGCGGATCTTCTTGGTGGTACACCATGTAACGTGGTGAGTCGCTTGATCATGGAAGGTCGTGATATTGACCTTTACGCAGGGATGAATCTTCCAATGGTGATTGAATTTATCAATGCGAGCCTTACAGGCGCAGATGCGGACTACAAGAGCCGTGCTGCAGAAAGCATTGTGAAAGTCAATGACCTGTTAGCAGGCTTCGATGATGACGAAGATGAATAAGATGTGACAACGTGAAAATCACAGGGAAAATAGGCGATAAGAGGATGGAGCGATGCTCCGACGATAATCGGTCTTTTTCCCAAAGATTTTAGTTGGAACTCGATTCAATTCATGTGATAACGTGAAAATCGTTAGAGCATTTTATATAGAATATACATGGGAATGGGGCTTACTCCCATTCCCATATTTAATAGAAAAAGAGGAACTCAATGCTACATTATACAAAAGAAGATTTGCTCGAATTGGGTGCAGAAATCACTACACGTGAAATCTACCAACAACCAGATGTATGGAGAGAAGCTTTTGAATCTTATCAAGCAAAACGTGAAGAAATTGCAGCCTTCCTGCAAGGGATTGCTGATAAACATGACTATATCAAGGTAATCTTGACAGGTGCTGGGACTTCTGCTTATGTGGGAGATACCTTGGTACCTTACTTTAAGGAAGTCTATGACGAACGCAAATGGAATTTCAATGCTATTGCGACAACAGATATCGTTGCCAATCCAGAAACTTATTTGAAAAAAGATGTGGCAACTGTCCTTGTATCTTTTGCTCGTAGTGGGAACTCACCTGAAAGTGTGGCGACTGTTGAATTGGCCAAAGCCTTGGTGGATGAGCTTTATCAAGTGACGATTACTTGTGCTGCAGATGGGAAATTGGCTCTTCAAGCTCATGGAGATGACCGCAATCTCTTGCTTTTGCAACCAGCTGCTTCTAATGATGCTGGCTTTGCCATGACCTCTAGCTTTACGTCTATGATGTTGACAGCTCTCTTAGTCTTTGATCCTACAGAATTTGCTGTTAAGTCTGAACGTTTTGAAGTTGTATCTAGTCTTGCCCGTAAAATTCTAGACAATGCAGAAGATGTCAAAGAACTTGTTGACCTAGACTTTAACCGTGTCATCTATCTAGGCGCTGGTCCTTTCTTTGGACTTGCTCATGAAGCTCAGCTCAAGATTTTGGAACTGACTGCTGGTCAAGTTGCGACTATGTATGAAAGCCCAGTTGGCTTCCGTCACGGTCCAAAATCTCTTATCAACGAAGATACAGTTGTTTTGGTCTTTGGTACAACAACAGACTACACTCGCAAGTACGACTTGGATTTGGTTCGTGAAGTTGCTGGTGACCAGATTGCTCGCCGTGTTGTGCTTTTGAGTGATCAAGCCTTTGGTCTTGCAAATGTCAAAGAAGTGGCCCTTGGTTGTGGCGGTGTCTTGAATGATATTTACCGTGTCTTCCCTTACATCGTTTATGCCCAACTCTTTGCCCTATTGACTTCACTCAAGGTAGAAAACAAACCAGATACACCGTCTCCTACAGGTACAGTAAACCGTGTGGTACAAGGTGTTATCATCCACGAATATCAAAAGTAAGACAGTGTTTATGAATTCTTGACAAGAGAATTTGTAAACTATCAGATAAACCATAGATTGTCAGTAGGCTTTCTATGGTTTGTTTGCTTGAGAGAAATAGTAAAAGGAGAACAGAATGAAAGCATACACAGAGCGTGTGTTTGGAAATGTTAAGGGACAAGATATTTTGGCCTATCGATTTGAAACTGACAGTGGCTACCAACTTGAGGTTATGACTTATGGTGCGACTATCTTGCGCTATGTCACACCTGACAAGGCTGGAAATTTTGCCAACGTTATATTGGCGTTTGATGACTTTGATAGCTATGTAGGCAATAGTCCCAAGCATGGAGCGAGCGTAGGTCCTGTGGCGGGACGTATTGCAGGTGCGACCTTTGAATTAAATGGCAAGACCTATGAACTTGAAGTCAACAATGCTAGCAACTGTAACCACAGTGGTTCAACTGGTTGGGATTCGAGCTTGTTTGAACTAGTTGAGGTGAGCGACCATGGTCTGACCCTCTACACAGAGCGTACAGATGGGACAGGAGGATTTCCTGGTAATCTTAAAATCTGGATTAGCTACAACTTAGAAGAAACTGGTGCCTATGAAATCAGCTACAAGGTAACAACAGATCAGGATACGCTGGTCAATCCAACCAACCACAGCTATTTCAACTTGTCTGGTGATTTCACGCAGACTGTTGATCGTCATGTCTTCCAACTAAATACGAAAGGTATTTATCCAATCGCTCCAGACGGTGTTCCTGCCAAAACTCCAGATGCCAATCGTGATGTGGTTAAACACATCTACAATGGTGCCTTGTTGAAGGATATCTTCGCAGAAGAAGATGAGCAAATCCAGCTGGTATCAGGTTTGGATCATCCATTTGCCCTTCCTGCAGGTCATGACAATGCTGGATTCCTTTATGACCAAAATTCAGGTCGCTTCCTGCTTTTCAAGACAGAGGCTCCTTGCTTTGTAGTCTACACAGCAAACTTTGTGGATGAGAGTGTACTTGTGGCTGGCAAACCCATGATTCAGCACAATGGGATTGCTCTTGAAGCGCAAGCTTTACCAGATGCCATTCACAGTGACCTCAAAGACCAAGTCATTCTTAAAGCCGGTCAAACCTTTACAAGCAAGACACGTTATGAGCTTGTTGTGAAATAAAAGGATAGGAATTTCTACTTTTTGGGGAATAGTATTTACCTTATAACATTAGTAGAAATGGGCAAAGAATAGGAAAATATGATATAATTTAATATTGAAAATACCTGTCCTATCTAAAGGATAAAAGGAGAAAAAATGAAGAAAATTGTATTTGCTAGCGCCTTGGCTTTGACTTTAGCTGGAGCAGTTTTGACAAATGATGTTTTTGCCAACGACAGACTTGTGGCAACACAATCTGCAGATGGTAGAAATGAAAATGTCTTGAGCTCAGAAGTGCTAAATCCTTCTAGTGGCAATGTTTTGGTTGGGATTAAGGGAGAATTTTTAACCCCAAATAAACAAACTATTTTGGATGCGATTAATAAGATTCGTAAGGAAGCAGCTGATGAAGGTTTGGTAGATAAGTATGTCCCTATCAAATGGTCTACTGATCTTGAGAAAACTGCTTTTGTACGAGCTACTGAGGTGTCAGTAACTCTGAAACCTGAGCGTCTTTCTACGAAAGAAATCTGGACTGCTTTTCCATCTAGTAATAGTATAAGAGGAGAAGCTTTGGATGTGAACTATGAAGGTTTTCTAAAAGCAATTGAAAACTGGCATGCTGAGAAGGCGAATTATGTAGCGAAAAAGAAGGCTGGAACCTCTAAAGAATTTACAGGTTATTATGAGGTTTTGATCAATTCTAAATTTACCTATGTGGGTCTCGCAGCCTTTAAAAACGCAGCCAGCTCTCAGCAAGTAGCAACGATTTCTCTAGCTTTAGGTGATGATGCATCTTCAGAAGAATTGGCTGGTGGCTATGGTTCTGCTATTCAATATACAGAAGTGACCGCATCAAATCTTTCAACAGTTAAAAGTAAAGCTACAGTTGTAGAAAAATCGTTGAAAGATTTTAGAACATCTACATCTAGTCAGTCTGGCTGGGTGCAATCTAATGGTAAATGGTATTTTTATGAGTCTGGTGATGTGAAGACAGGCTGGGTGAAAACAGGTGGTAAATGGTACTACTTGAATGATTTAGGTGTCATGCAGACTGGATTTGTAGAAGTTGATGGAACATGGTATTTCCTTGATAATTCAGGTGCGATGTTTACAGGCTGGGGAACAGATGGTAGCAGATGGTTCTACTTTGATGGCTCAGGAGCTATGAAGACAGGCTGGTATAAGGAAAATGGTACTTGGTATTATCTTGATCAATCAGGTATCATGAAGACAGGTTGGTTTAAAGTTGGTCAATACTGGTACTATGCATATGGTTCAGGAGCTTTGGCTGTGAACACAACAACACCAGATGGTTATAATGTAAATGGCAATGGTGAGTGGGTAAACTAGGCTGAAAATAGCAAGTCATAGGTAAAGTATTCATCTTACTTATCCCAAAAAGAATAAACTATCAGAAAGAGGTTGATGGCGAACATTGACCTCTTTTGGTTTATAAAGACTGGACTCTTTGTTGCTTCAATCTCAGAATTTTCTATTATGAACTAATATTTTATAGTATATTAAAAGCATAATCGGTAATCTAATTAAAAAATACTGTAATTAGTTTGAAACTCCTCACTTATTTGTTTAGATTTTGTTTCCGTTTTCCATTGTTGCAGTTCACTGTATTCTTCTATAAAATTGCAGTATATTTTTAAGTATATTTCAATAGAAATTTCTATCGATTTATTGTATAATGATAAGTAATTATTGAAAAGTACTCAGAAAATTCCATACTATATTATTTTTTATGTTTATACTTTTATGCTACAAAATATAGATTGATATAAAGAGTATAGAAAAAGCGAGGTTAATATGAGCCGAAAAAGCATTGGTGAGAAACGCCAGAGTTTCTCGATGAGAAAGTTGTCAGTGGGATTGGTATCAGTTACTGTATCTAGTTTCTTTTTGATGAGTCAAGGGATTCAATCGGTATCAGCCGATAATATGGAAAGTCCAATTCATTATAAGTATATGACCGAGGGTGAATTGACAGACGAGGAAAAATCCTTGCTGGTAGAGGCCCTTCCACAACTGGCTGAAGAATCAGATGATACTTATTACTTGGTTTATAGATCTCAACAGTTTTTACCGAATACAGGTTTTAACCCAACTGTTGGTACTTTCCTTTTTACTGCAGGATTGAGCTTGTTAGTTTTATTGGTTTCTAAAAGGGAAAATGGAAAGAAACGACTTGTTCATTTTCTGCTTTTGACTAGCATGGGAGTTCAATTGTTGCCGGCCAGTGCTTTTGGGTTGACCAGCCAAATTTTATCTGCCTATAATAGTCAGCTTTCTATCGGAGTCGGGGAACATTTGCCAGAGCCTCTGAAAATCGAAGGTTATCAATATATTGGTTATATCAAAACTAAGAAACAGGATAATACAGAGATTTCAAGGACAGTTGATGGGAAATACTCTGCTCAAAGAGATAGTCAACCAAACTCTACAAAAACATCAGATGTAGTTCATTCAGCTGATTTAGAATGGAACCAAGGACAGGGGAAGGTTAGTTTACAAGGTGAAGCATCAGGGGATGATGGACTTTCAGAAAAATCTTATATAGTAGCAGACAATCTATCTTCTAATGATTTACTCGCAAGTCAAGTTGAGCAGAATTCGGATCACAAAGGAGAATCTGTAGTTCGACCAACATTGCCAGAACAAGGAAATCCTGTGTCTGCTACAACGGTGCAGAGTGCGGAAGAGGAAGTATTGGCGACGACAAATGATCGACCAGAGTATAAACTTCCATTGGAAACCAAAGGCACGCAAGAGCCCGGTCATGAGGGTGAAGCCTCAGTTCGCGAAGACTTACCAGTCTACACTAAGCCACTAGAAACCAAAGGTACACAAGAACCTGGACATGAAGGCGAAGCTGCAGTTCGCGAGGAAACTCCAGAATATACTAAACCACTAGAAACCAAAGGTACGCAAGAACTCGGACATGAGGGCGAAGCTGCAGTTCGCGAGGAAACTCCAGAATATACTAAACCACTAGAAACCAAAGGCACGCAAGAACCTGGACATGAAGGCGAAGCTGTAGTCCGAGAAGAAGCGCCAGAGCACACTAATCCAATAGCGACAAAAGGAACGCAAGTGCCAGGACATGAAGGAGAATCAGCGGTTAGCGAGTTACCAGAGTACACTAATCCAGTAGCGACAAAAGGAACACAAGAGCCAGGACATGAAGGAGAATCAGAGGTCCAACCAGAGTTACCAGAGTACACTGATTCAGTAGAGACAAAAGGAACGCAAGAACTAGGACATGAGGGAGAATCAGTAGTTCGAGAAGATTTACCAGAATACACAAACCCGGTGGCAACAAAAGGAACACAAGAGTCAGGTCACGAAGGAGAATCGGAAGTTAACGAGTTACCAGAATACACTAATCTAGTAGGAACAAAAGGCACGCAAGAACCAGGACGTGAGGGAGAATCAGCGGTTAACGAGTTACTAGAGTACACTAATCCAGTAGCGACAAAAGGAACACAAGAGCCAGGACATGAAGGAGAATCGGCGGTTAACGAGTTACCAGAGTACACTGATCCAGTAGCAACTAAAGGAACACAAGAACCAGGCCATGAAGGAGAATCGGCGGTTAACGAGTTACCAGAGTACACTGATTCAGTAGCGACAAAAGGGACGCAAGAGCTAGGCCATGAAGGAGAATCGGAAGTTAACGAGTTACCAGAGTACACTGATCCAGTAGCGACCAAAGGCACGCAAGCACCAGATCATGAGGGCGAAGCTGCAGTAGAAGAAGAACTTCCGACTTTAGAGGTTACTACACGAAATAGAACGGAAATCCAGAATATTCCTTATGCAACAGAAGAAATTCAGGATCCAACACTTCTGAAAAATCGTCGTGAAACTGAACGACAAGGTCAAGCAGGAACGCGTACAATTCAATATGAAGACTACATCGTAGATGGTAATGTCGTAGAAACTAAAGAACTATCACGAACTGAAGTAGCTCCAGTAAAAGAAATCGTTAAAGTAGGAACACTAGTCAAAGTTAAACCTACAGTAGAAATTGCCAACTTAACAAAAGCTGAGAACAAAAAATCTATAACTGTAAGTTATAACTTAACAGACACTACATCAGCGTATGTCTCTGCCAAAGCGCAAATTTTCCAAGGTGATCAGCTGATTAAAGAGATGGATATAGAAAATCCTGCTAAAGCGCAAGTAATCTCAGGTTTAGATTACTACACACCTTACACACTAAAAACACGTTTAACTTATAATCTAGGCGAAAACGATGAACAAAGTACAGAAACATCAACTCAAGCTTTCCAATTAGATTATAAGAAAATAGAAATTAAAGATATTGATTCAGTAGAATTATACGGCAAAGAAAATGACCGTTATCGTAGATATTTAAGTCTAAGTGAAGCACCGACTGATACGGCTAAATACTTTGTAAAAATAAAATCAGATAAATTCAAAGAAATGTATATACCTGTAAAATCTATTACAGAAAATACGGATGGAACTTATAAAGTGACGGCAGCTGTTGATCAACTTGTAGAAGAAGGTGCAGAAGGATATAAAGAGGACTACACATTTAATGTAGCTAAATCTAAAGCGGAGCAACCAGGAGTTTATACATCGTTCAAACAACTTGTAACAGCGATACAAAGCAACTTAGCAGGTGTATATAAATTAGCTGCGGATATGACAGCCGATGAAGTAGGACTACCAGAAAATCAAACAAGTTACATAAAAGGAGAATTTACAGGAACGTTAGTAGGAACAGAAGGAAGCAAAGCATATGCTATATATGACCTGAAAAAACCACTGTTCGACATATTAAAAAATGCAACTGTAAAAGATTTAGATCTTAAAAATACACAAGTGGATAGCATAGAGAATGCCGCAGCAGTAGCAAAAACAGCGGATAATGCTACTATCAGCAATGTAGCTGTAGAAGGAAAAGTATCAGGTAGAAAATCAGTTGCAGGATTAGTAGTAGATGCAACAAATACAAGAATAGAAAACAGCTCATTCAGCGGAAAACTAATCGCCAACCATGCGGATAATAATGCGAATTACGCTGGAGGAATAGTAGGTAAATTAACTGGAGGAAATTCTAAGGTTGACCGAGCGAAAGTAGATGCTATAATCTCTACAGCATCACGTAATAATAACCAAACAGCAGGAGGAATCGCAGGTAAATTAGAAAATGGGGCGTTGGTGACACGTTCTGTAACAACAGGTAAAATCCTAAATGGTCAAGGGTATCCAAGAGTTGGGGGAATAGTTGGGTCTACATATCCAAGAGGTCGTGTGGATAATGTAGTAAGCAATATGAATGTTGGTGATGGATATGCTACTACAGGAGATCAATTCGGTAGTGCAGATGTGAAGAATGCTATTACTTCTGTTGAAAATAAAAAACAAGATAACTTCGTTCGAAAAGTAACTAAAGAAGAAGTGGATGCTAAGATTACTTCTTATGGAATCACAGTAACTCTTGATGATACTGGGCAAGACCTAAAAGCAAACTCAAAAGAAGTTGACTATACAGCATTAAGTAAAGCGCAAGTTGAAAGAAAAGTAGCTTATAATAACATAGAAAAACTAATGCCGTTCTACAATAAAGAGCTAGTTGTTTACTATGGTAACAAAGTAGCGACAACGGATAAACTTTATACTACAGAACTGCTAGACGTAGTGCCTATGAACGGAAATGAAGTAGTAACGGATATTAATAATAAGAAAAATTCAATTAATAGAGTTATGTTACACTATAAAGACAACACAGTAGAATACTTAGATGTAACATTCAAAGAAAACTTCACAAACAGTCAAGTAGTCGAATACAATGTCGCAGACAAAGGATATATATTCACACCAGAAGCATTCGTATCAGATTACACAGCGATAACTAATAATGTACTAAGTGAATTGCAAAATGTAATGTTTAGCTCAGAAGCGACTAAGAAAGTATTAGGAGCGGTAAATAATGCAGCGTTAGATAACTTATACTTAGATAGAGAATTTGAGGAAGTTAAAACTAATATAGCAGAGCACTTAAGAAAAGTATTAGCGATGGATAAATCAATCAACACTACAGGAGATGGTGTAGTTGAATACGTAAGTGAAAAAATTAAAAATAACAAAGAAGCATTTATGCTGGGACTTACATACATGAACCGTTGGTACAATATTAATTATGACAGTCTGAATACGAAAGATTTATCAGTGTACAAATTTGACTTTAACGGAAATAATGAAGCTTCAACGCTAGATACTATCATCGCTTTAGGAAATAGCGGACTAGAAAACTTACGAGGACCAAATACGACAGGTCTATATGCGAGCACACTTGCACCACTTAAAGGAGAAGATTCAGTCTTTGACTTCGTAGAAGCATATAGAAGACTGTTCCTGCCGAACAAAACAAATAACGAGTGGTTCAAAGATAATACAAAAGCATACATAGTAGAAGCGAAATCAGACATAGAAGAAGTTCGTGAAAAACAAGTATCACCAACAGCTGACAAGAAATACTCAATCGGAGTATATGATAGAATATCAGCACCAAGTTGGGGTTATAAGAGCATGATACTGCCACTATTAACGATGAAAGAAGAAAGTTTGTATGCAATATCTACTCTATCAACATTAGCCTTCGGTAGCTATGAACGTTATCGAGACAGAGGAGCGGACGGAGTTATCTTATCAGGAGAAGCTCTACGTCAATATGTTAGAGGAAAAGTAGATCAATCTGCGAAATGGCAAAGAGATCATTATGATATCTGGTATAGAGTTCTAGCGCCAAAATTTAAAGAAAGATTATACCGTGCAGTACCGGTAACAGACGCATTTGAGGTGAAAGATACAAATGGTAGAGGCTACTGGGCAACATTATCAGAAAAAAATATAGACTCTATCTATAGTTTCTTCGGACCAGTAGGTAAATACCATACACCAAGACCGAATGCAGGTGCTTACGCAACAGGAGTAGAGGCGTACTTTGTAATCGATAGACTGTTAGACCAGTACGGAACATCGGTTTATAGTCATGAGATGGTACACAATTCGGATTCTTCGATTTACTTTGAAGGGAATGGTAGACGAGAAGGACAAGGTGCGGAATTATATGCACTAGGACTACTTCAATCAGCGGATAGTGTGGATAAAGAAGCGATAGTATTAAACACAATCTTCAAAGGAGATAAAGACTCAAAAACTCGCTTGCACACATACGATCCAACGGCGAGATTCACCTCTGAAGAAGAAATTCAACACTACTTACATGGAATGTATGATGTGTTATACACACTTGATGCAATGGAAGCTAATGCAGTATTAACACAAACTGATGCTGTTAAGAAACAATGGTTTAGAAAAATCGAAAACTACTACGTGCGCGACGATAAATACAACAAAGACACACACGCAGGAAACAAAGTTCGTCCATTAACAGATGAAGAAGTAACAAGATTAACAACATTGAACTCATTAATTGAGAATGATATCATTAATAGACGTGCTTATCAAAATGAAACTCAATACGGAAGAAATGGTTATTACACGATAAGTATGTTCTCACCTATCTACGCAGGACTAAGCAATCCAAACGGTGCACCTGGAGATGTAATGTTTAGAAAAACAGCGTTTGAATTATATGCAGAAAAAGGATACCACAAAGGGTTCTTACCTTACGTGTCTAACCAATACGCAGCGGATGCACTTGCAGAAGGAAGTAAAACATACTCAAGTTGGTTTAGACGTGATGTTGCTTTAGTCACAGATAATTTAGTATTGAAAAAAGTATTTGATAATCGCTATCCAAACTGGGCAGAATTCAAAAAAGATATGTTCAACCAACGTATCAGTAAACAAAATAACTTAAAAGTAATAACAATTCAGTACGAATTAGATAAACCAAATAGCACAAAAGAAGTAACTATCTCATCAGCACAAGAGATGCAAGCTCTAATCGATGCAGCAGTAGCACATGATGTGAAAAATCTTAAACGAGCAACAGAAAATGTCCCATCAAGTTGGGTACACTTACTAAAACAAAAAATCTACAACGCGTACCTGCGTAGCACAGATGATTTCAGAGAATCTATTTATAAATAAGATTGTAAAGTTTTATTGTTGAATAGTGTTTCTTGTAAGAATGAGGAGTAAGATGACCAATCTACTCCTTTTTCTTATGGAGTGATATAGAAATTTTATTGAATGCAGATTGTAGGAATCATCTTCCACTCGCCAACGACCAATGGTGGCAAGATGTATCTCAATCCCACAGAAAACGTTGATTTGATAAATAACTTTGCTAAGGGAGTTCCTTCAAGTTGTCTGACTTGACTTTCTTGATGGAACTTATACAATAGTTGTAATAAAAAGAATTACAACTAAAAAAGAGGAGCATTTATGACCTATGAATACAAGAGTTACATTTATTTGGCAAAGGCAGTTTTAAATGTAAAGGATTTGGCAAGTCAAACAGCCTTTTATCAGCAAGTTATTGGTTTAGAAATCTTATCTCAAACTGAGACAGAGGTCGTTCTGGGACTTGGAGGAAAAGCCTTGGTACACTTGATTCAAGCACAAGAGAGCGGTGAAGTAAGGGAACATTATGGTCTTTACCATCTGGCTATTCTCTTGCCGACACGAAAGGCTTTGGCGGATATCTTGAAACACCTGACAGATTTACAGATTCCTCTCGTCGGCGGTGCAGACCATGGTTACAGTGAGGCTCTTTACTTGGAGGATTTGGAGGGAAATGGCATCGAACTCTATCGAGATAAGCCGGTTTCCACATGGGATATTCGAGAAGATGGACGCATTATCGGAGTGACGGAGGCCCTTGCGGCGCAGGATATCTATGAGTTAGGGGAAAGAGTAGAGCCTTTTATCCTAGCAGATGGTGCGAGAATGGGGCATATCCATCTTTCCGTCAAGGATAGTCGAAAGTCCAGCCAGTTTTATCAAAAGGTGTTAGGACTAGAGGATAAATTCAGTATGCCTAGCGCTAGTTGGATTGCAGCTGGGGACTACCATCATCATTTAGCGGTCAATGAGTGGGGAGGAAAAGGTCTAGCTCCGCGTAAGCAAGGCTTGCCAGGTTTGGCCTATTATGTCATTGAGGTCGCTAGTAAAGAAGAATTGTTAACGATTGTGCAACGAGCACAAGCAGTTGCTACCCCAATCAAGTGGCTGACATCTAGCCAGCTGGAAATCACAGACCCAGATGGAATTGTGACTCGTATTCGCTTAGCAAGATAGACAGGATGTGATGAAAATCAGAGCATCAATTGTAGAAAGTGGTTTTTATTCTAGTATTCGCTTCTCCTCAGTTTATCAGCTTCCTCCTTGACACTCGGTCAGCTTTTGATACAATAGTACAAAATTAGAGGAGGTGGGTTATGATTCAGAAACATGCGATTCCCATTTTAGAGTTTGATGACAATCCTCAGGCGGTCATCATGCCCAATCACGAGGGGCTGGACTTGCACTTGCCCAAGAAGTGTGTCTATGCTTTTTTAGGTGAGGAGATTGACCGCTATGCGAAGGAAGTAGGGGCGGATTGTGTCGGTGAATTCGTTTCTGCCACCAAGTCCTATCCAGTCTATGTCATCAATTACAAGGGAGAGGAAATTTGTCTGGCTCAGGCTCCTGTCGGTTCCGCTCCAGCAGCCCAGTTTATGGATTGGTTGATTGGCTATGGTGTGGAGCAGATTATTTCCACCGGAACCTGTGGTGTGCTAGCTGATATAGAGGAAAATGCCTTTCTAGTCCCTGTTCGGGCTCTGCGAGATGAAGGAGCTAGTTATCACTATGTGGCAGCTTCTCGTTATATGGAAATTCAGCCAGAGGCTATTGCTGCTATTGAGCAAGTTTTGGAGGCTAGAGGGATTCCCTATGAAGAAGTAATGACCTGGACGACAGACGGTTTTTACCGAGAAACGGCTGAAAAGGTGGCTTATCGTAAGGAAGAAGGCTGTGCTGTTGTAGAGATGGAGTGTTCTGCGCTTGTGGCAGTAGCCCAACTGCGTGGGGTTCTCTGGGGTGAATTGTTGTTCACAGCTGATTCCTTAGCAGACTTGGACCAGTACGATAGTCGTGACTGGGGTTCAGAAGCTTTCGAGAAGGCCTTGGAACTCTGCCTTGAGATTGCCTTTCAGATTTAGCTACTCTTCTTCTTTTTATGGTACAATGGATGTATGTTATTCAAATTATTTGTGAAAAAACTTGAAAGGGTCTTTGGCGGACTTTCGCCTGCTCGTCGCATTTTTTTAAGTTTCGCTGGAGTTATTTTTATAGGCTCTCTTCTTTTGAGCTTGCCTTTTGTTCAGGCAAATGGTTCTCAGGCCACTTATTTTGACCATCTCTTTACGACGGTGTCCATGGTCTGTGTAACTGGCCTTTTTACGCAACCAGTGGCTACTACCTATAATGTCTGGGGGCAGTTGATTTGTATGTTCTTGATACAGATTGGTGGTCTGGGGCTCATGACCTTTATCGGGATTTTTTATATCCAAGGCAAGCAAAAACTCAGTCTTCGCAGTCGTGAAACCATTCAGGAGAGCTTTAGCTATGGGGAGACTCGGTCCTTGAAGGCCTTTATGCGCTCCATCTTTTTGACGACTTTTCTGGTAGAGGGTTTGGGAGCTTTTCTTCTTAGTTTCCGTTTTATTCCTGAGTTCGGCTGGGGACGAGGCATTTTCACCTCTATCTTTTTAGCCATTTCAGCCTTTTGTAATGCTGGTTTTGATAATTTCGGCAGTAGCAGTTTAGTGGCTTTTCAGACGGATCCTTTGATCAATCTAGTCATTGCTGGCTTGATTATCACAGGTGGTCTTGGCTTTATGGTCTGGTTTGACTTGGCAACCCAGTTTGACAAGAAGAAAAAACGCCGTCTGCGTTTCCACACCAAACTAGTCCTCTTCTTGACCGCAGGAATTTTGCTGTTTGGGACAGTATCCACACTCTTTACGGAGTGGCACAATCTGGGCACTATTGGCAATCTTAGTGTCTCAGAGAAAGTGCTGGTTAGCTTTTTTCAAACCGTCAGCATGAGAACGGCTGGCTTTGCCTCTATTGACTACACCCAAGCTCGGCCTGTGACCTTGTTTATCTATATCCTACAGATGTTTCTCGGAGGGGCGCCTGGCGGGACGGCTGGGGGGCTCAAGATTACAACTTTCTTTGTCTTGTTGGTCTTTGCGCGTAGTGAGTTGCTGGGCTTGCCTCATGCCAATGTTGCGCAGAGAACTATTGAGGCTCGAACAGTCCAAAAATCCTTTAGTGTCTTCATTATCTTTTTGATGACCTTCTTGTTGGGCTTGATGTTGTTAGGAATTACGGCAGAAGGAACACCGCGATTTATTTACCTCATGTTTGAGACCATTTCAGCCCTTGCGACAGTTGGGGTCACGGCAAATCTGACGCCAGAATTGGGCAAGCTAGCTCTTAGCATCGTCATGGTGCTCATGTTTATTGGCCGTATCGGTCCTTTGACCTTGTTGGTTAGTCTAGCAGATTACCAGCCTGATAAGAAAGATTTGATTCAGTATATGAAAGCAGATATTAGTATTGGATAAGAAAGGAAGAACGATGTCAGATCGTACGATTGGAATTTTAGGTTTGGGGATTTTCGGGAGTAGTGTCCTTGCGGCCCTCGCCAAGCAAGATATGAATATCATTGCTATTGATGACCACGCAGAGCACATCAATCAATTTGAGCCAGTTTTGGCGCGTGGAGTTGTTGGGGATATTACAGATGAGGAACTCCTCAGAACTGCGGGGATTGACACCTGTGATACGGTTGTCGTTGCGACAGGTGAAAATCTGGAATCGAGTGTGCTTGCAGTGATGCATTGTAAGAGTTTGGGTGTACCAAGGGTTATTGCCAAGGTTAAAAGCCAGACAGCCAAGAAGGTGCTAGAAAAAATCGGTGCTGACTCGGTGATTTCACCAGAGTATGAAATGGGGCAGTCTCTAGCGCAGACCATTCTCTTTCATAACAATGTTGATGTCTTTCAGCTGGATAAAAATGTGTCTATCGTAGAGATGAAAATTCCTAGAGTTTGGGCTGGTCAAAGCTTGAGTCAGCTGGATCTACGTGGCAAATACAACCTTAATGTCCTAGGATTTCGTGAACAAGAAAATTCACCGCTAGATGTCCAGTTTGGTCCCAATGACCTCTTGAAAGAAGATTCCTATATCTTGGCGGTCATTAACAACCAGTATCTAGATGACTTAGCAGAGTTAAATTCGTAAGGAGGGGAATCCCTTCTTTTTTGATGTCCAAGATAGGAAATAGAGACCGGAAACCCTTGTATTCCAGTAAAAATCCTTCAGAAGCTGGACTTTATGGTAGAATAGAAAGAAATGACAAGAGAGAGTAATACTCTTCGAAAATCAAATTTAAACCACGTCAACGTCGCCTTGCCGTAGGTATGGTTACTGACTTCGTCAGTTCTATCCACAACCTCAAAACAGTGTTTTGAGCTGACTTCGTCAGTTCTATCTGCAACCTCAAAGCAGTGCTTTGAGCAACCTGTGGCTAGTTTCCTAGTTTGCTCTTTGATTTTCATTGAGTATAAGAAAAAATCAGTCCCCTAAAGGAGTAGATTATGAAGTTATTGTCTATCGCCATTCCTAGCTATAATGCCGCAGCCTATCTTCATTACTGCGTGGAGTCGTTAGTGATTGGTGGTGAGCAAGTTGAGATTTTGATTATCAATGATGGGTCTCAGGACCAGACTCAGGAAATCGCTGAGCGTTTAGCTAGCAAGTATCCTAACATCGTTAGAGTCATTTATCAGGAAAATAAGGGCCATGGCGGTGCTGTTAATCGTGGCTTGGCAGAGGCTTCTGGGCGTTATTTTAAAGTAGTTGATAGTGATGACTGGGTTGATCCTCGTGCCTATCTGAAAATTTTGGAAACCTTGCAGGAACTAGAGAGTGAAGGTCAAGAGGTGGATGCCTTTGTGACCAATTTTGTCTATGAAAAGGAAGGTCAGTCTCGCAAGAAGAGTATGAGTTATGAGTCAGTCTTGCCTGTCCAGCAGATTTTTGGCTGGGACCAGGTCGGAAATTTCTCAAAAGGCCAGTATATCATGATGCACTCGCTGATTTACCGGACAGATTTGTTGCGAGAGAGCCAGTTCCAATTGCCAGAGCACACTTTTTATGTCGATAATCTCTTTGTCTTTACCCCCCTTCAGCAGGTCAAGACCATGTACTATCTGCCTGTTGATTTCTATCGTTATTTGATTGGGCGTGAGGATCAGTCTGTCAATGAGCAGGTGATGATTAAACGTATCGACCAGCAACTCAAGGTTAATCGTCTTTTAGTAGACCAGCTTGATTTATCTAAAGTAAGTCATCCCAAAATGAGAGAATATCTGCTGAATCATATTGAAATCACGACGGTTATTTCTAGTGCCCTGCTCAATCGAGCTGGAACAGCGGAGCATCTGGCCAAAAAACGGGAGCTGTGGACCTATATTCAACAGGAAAATCCAGAGGTCTTTCAGGCCATTCGCAAGACAATGTTGAGTCGTTTGACCAAACATTCCGTCTTGCCAGCTCGCAAACTGTCCAATGTCGTCTATCAAATCACCAAATCTGTTTATGGATTTAATTAATATAAGTATTTTATAAGAGGGATTTAAGAAAAATTTTAACTTTTTCTTAATCCTTTTTAATTTTAGGAGATTATACTAGAGTCATTAAATAAAGAAAAACTCTAAGGAGAATCCTATGAAATTCAATCCAAATCAAAGATATACTCGATGGTCTATTCGCCGTCTTAGTGTCGGTGTTGCCTCAGTTGTTGTTGCCAGTGGCTTCTTTGTCTTAGTTGGGCAACCAAGTTCGGTACGTGCCGATGTGGTCAATTCAACCCCTGCTCAAGTCGTACCAGACGCTGCTTCAGTGAGTGAAAAGAGCGACTTACCAGCAGAACTTCTTAAAGAAGCAGTCGATACAGCTCTTCCTTCAGACCAGGCAGACTCAGCACCCAAAGCAAGCTTGGATACTACAAACTCTCCAGAAAAAGCGGGTGTGACTGCTAAAGACCAAGTAGTAGCACCCAAAGAAGAAGTGCAAGTAAAACCAGAATCTAAGAAAGAAACAGAAGATGCGGTTAAACCTGCGACAAATCCTGCTCCTGCAGTCTCTGGACAAGACCGTGAAGCAAGTGAGGCTCAACCAGCAACTACTCCAGCTGAAGTTCAAAAAGGCGTGGCCGACAACACTAAAGACACAGTAGATGTTCCAGCTACATACTTGGACAAGGCTAACTTCCCTGGTCCATTCACAGCCGGTGTCAACCAAGTTATTCCATACGAATTTTTCGCTGGCGACGGTATGTTGACCCGCCTTATCTTGAAAGCATCTGACAAGGCCCCATGGTCAGATAACGGTTCAGCTAAAAATCCCGCCCTCCCACCGGTAGAGAAATTGGGCAAAGGCCTCTACTTCTATGAAGTGGATTTGGCAGGTACTCAAGGCAAATCTGATAAAGAGCTTCTAGACCTCTTGAAACAAAACGGCACTCAAAGCTATAAAGCTACTATCAAAGTGTACGGCGCAAAAGACGGCAAGGCAGACTTGAGCAATCTTGTGGCGACTAAGGATTTGACAGTAAACTTGAATGGCTTGACCACTCCAGCTGAAGTGCAAAAAGGTGTGGCTGACAATACCAAAGATACAGTTGATGTTCCAGCTACATACTTGGACAAGGCTAACTTCCCTGGCCCATTCACAGCCGGTGTTAACCAAGTTATTCCATACGAATTCTTCGCTGGAGACGGTATGTTAACTCGTTTGATTTTGAAAGCCTCAGATAAGGCCCCATGGTCAGACAACGGCTCAGCTAAAAATCCTGCCCTTCCACCAGTAGAAAAATTGGGCAAAGGTCTCTACTTCTACGAAGTAGATTTGGCAGGCACTCAAGGCAAATCAGATAAAGACTTGTTAGACTTGTTAAAACAAAACGGCACTCAAAGCTACAAGGCAACCATCAAAGTGTACGGTGCGAAAGATGGCAAGGCTGATTTGAGCAACCTTGTAGCGACTAAGGATCTGGATGTCAACTTGAATGGCTTGACCACTCCAGCTGAAGTTCAAAAAGGTGTGGCTGACAACACCAAAGATACAGTGGATGTTCCAGCTACATACTTGGACAAAGCCAACTTCCCTGGTCCATTCACAGCTGGTGTCAACCAAGTTATTCCATACGAATTCTTCGCCGGAGATGGTATGTTGACTCGCCTTATCTTGAAAGCTTCTGATAAAGCTCCATGGTCAGACAACGGCTCAGCTAAAAATCCTGCCCTTCCACCAGTAGAAAAATTGGGCAAAGGCCTCTACTTCTATGAAGTAGATTTGGCAGGTACTCAAGGAAAATCTGACAAAGAGCTACTTGATTTGTTAAAACAAAACGGTACGCAAAGCTACAAGGCAACCATTAAAGTGTACGGTGCGAAAGACGGCAAGGCAGACTTGAGCAATCTTGTAGCGACTAAGGATTTGACAGTGAACTTGAACGGCTTAACTACTCCAGCCGAAGTTCAAAAAGGCGTGGCCGATAACACCAAAGACACAGTAGATGTTCCAGCTACATACTTGGACAAAGCTAACTTCCCTGGTCCATTCACAGCCGGTGTTAACCAAGTTATTCCATATGAATTCTTCGCTGGTGACGGTATGTTGACACGCCTTATCTTGAAAGCTTCAGACAAGGCTCCGTGGTCAGACAACGGTTCAGCTAAAAATCCAGCTCTTCCACCAGTAGAAAAATTGGGCAAAGGTCTTTACTTCTACGAAGTGGACTTGGCTGGCACTCAAGGTAAATCTGATAAAGAGCTTCTTGACCTCTTGAAACAAAATGGTACACAAAGCTATAAAGCTACTATCAAAGTGTACGGCGCAAAAGATGGCAAGGCTGATTTGAGCAATCTTGTAGCGACTAAGGACTTGACAGTAAACTTGAATGGCTTAACTACCCCAGCCGAAGTTCAAAAAGGTGTGGCTGACAATACTAAAGACATAGTAGATGTTCCAGCTACATACTTGGACAAGGCTAACTTCCCTGGCCCATTCACAGCTGGTGTCAACCAAGTCATTCCATACGAACTCTTCGCTGGTGACGGTATGTTAACACGCCTTATCTTGAAAGCTTCTGATAAAGCTCCATGGTCAGACAACGGTTCAGCCAAAAATCCAGCCCTTCCACCAGTAGAGAAATTGGGCAAAGGTCTCTACTTCTATGAAGTAGACTTGGCAGGTACTCAAGGTAAGTCAGATAAAGATTTATTAGACCTCTTGAAACAAAATGGTACGCAAAGCTATAAAGCTACTATCAAGGTGTACGGTGCTAAAGACGGCAAGGCCGATTTGAGTAATCTTGTAGCGACTAAGGATTTGACAGTGAACTTGAATGGACATCAGTCTCTTACTCAGATGCAATCATCTTCTAATGGTTCAGCTATGCCGGCTCCAATGATGAATAGTCATCAAGATGCGTCTAAGCCTAAGATGAACGCTCAAATGCCAAGTGCTCATCAAGATGAGATGAAATCTAAAATGCCAGCTGCTAGTCAGGATAAGATGATGCCTAACAAAGAGCAGGACAAAACCATGAATGCTAGCCAGCCTATGGCAACACCAAGTATGAAGCAAGACCAAGCTCCAGCAACATCAAGCAAAATGTCTGATGAAGGCAAGATGGCATCTAATAACAAGGTATCAAGTCCAATGATGGCTGATCAAATGAAAGACAAAAAAGACATGCTTCCATATACTGGTGAAGCCCAAACATCAATGGCTACTCTTGGATTCTTTGGACTCGCCTTAGCAGGACTGTTAGGTGGTCTCGGTTTGAAAGCTAAAAAAGAGGAAAATGACTAGTCTAGTTACAGACTTTCTATCTAGGATTTGAAAAATCCAGATATCGTTTAGAATGTTCGTAAAGAGATAAAAATAGTGTTATACTATTGTGGTATAGCACTGTTTTTTCAAAGGAGATACAGATGGGAAAGACAATTTTACTCGTTGACGACGAGATAGAAATCACAGATATTCATCAACGCTATCTGGTTCAGGCAGGATATCAGGTTTTGGTGGCCCGTGATGGAGTAGAGGCCTTAGAAATCTTCAAGCGAAAAGCGATTGATTTGATTATTACAGATATCATGATGCCTCGGATGGATGGTTATGATTTGATTAGTGAAGTTCAGTATCAATCTCCAGATCAGCCTTTTCTCTTTATCACGGCCAAGACTAGCGAGCAGGACAAGATTTATGGCCTGAGTTTAGGGGCAGATGACTTTATTGCCAAGCCCTTTAGCCCTCGTGAGTTGGTTTTACGTGTCCACAATATCTTACGTCGCCTTCATCGTGGAGGTGAGACAGAAGTCGTCAGTCTCGGGGATTTACGGATGAATCACGGTAACCATGAGGTCCAAGTTGGAGATGTGGCGCTTGATTTGACAGTCAAATCCTTCGAACTTCTATGGCTTTTAGCCAGCAATCCAGAGCGGGTTTTCTCTAAGACAGACCTCTATGAAAAGGTCTGGCAGGAAGACTATGTGGATGATACCAATACCTTGAATGTTCATATTCATGCTCTTCGACAGGAGTTGGCTAAACATGCTAGTTCAGAAACACCCACCATCAAAACCGTCTGGGGATTGGGCTACAAAATTGAGAAAGCACGAGGTAGTCAATGAAATTAAAAAGTTATATTTTAGTGGGGTATATCATTTCAACACTCCTAACGATTATCGTGGTTTTTTGGGCAATACAGCGAATGTTAATTGAAGAAAGTGAGATTTATTTCCTGATTGGCATGACTTTAATCGCAAGCTTTGTCGGTGCTGGGATTAGTCTCTTTCTCCTGTCGCCTGTCTTTACATCATTGGCCAAACTCAAGGAACATGCCAAGCGGGTAGCGGATAAGGATTTTCCTGCAAATTTGGAGGTTCAAGGACCTGTAGAATTTCAGCAATTAGGCCAAGCTTTCAATGAAATGTCTCATGATTTGCAGGAAACTTTTGATTCCTTGGAAGAAAGCGAACGAGAAAAGGGTTTGATGATTGCCCAGCTGTCGCATGATATCAAGACCCCCATCACTTCGATCCAAGCGACGGTAGAAGGGATTTTGGATGGGGTTATCAAGGAAGGAGAACAGGACCATTATCTAGCAACCATTGGGCGTCAGACGGAAAGACTCAATAAACTGGTTGAAGAGTTGAATTTTTTGACTCTAAATACAGCTAAAAATCAGATGGAAACGACCAGCAAGGACAGTATTTTTCTGGACCAGCTCTTGATTGAGTGCATGAGTGAATTTCAGTTCTTGATTGAGCAGGAGGAGCGAGATGTCCATTTGCAGGTAATCCCAGAGTCTGCCCGGATTGAAGGAGATTATGCCAAACTTTCTCGTATCTTGGTGAATCTGGTCAATAACGCTTTTAAATACTCTGCTCCAGGAACCAAGCTGGAAGTGGTGGCTAAGCTGGAAAATAACCAGCTTTCAATCAGTGTGACCGATGAGGGACAGGGGATTGCCTCAGAGGATTTGGAGAATATTTTCAAACGCCTTTATCGTGTAGAAACTTCGCGTAACATGAAAACAGGTGGTCATGGTCTTGGTCTTGCGATTGCGCGTGAATTGGCCCATCAATTGGGTGGAGAAATCACAGTTACCAGCCAGTACGGCCTCGGAAGCACCTTTACCCTCCTTCTTAACCTCTCTGGTAATGAAAATAAAGCTTAAAAACCCTTTACAAATCTAGCCATTCATGGTAAAATGGATTTTGTGTGAAATATCAGCAGGAAAGCATGAAGCTCGTCAACAGGTGTCTTATGATAAGTAACCTTGGCTGTTTAGGCGAAGGGCATCTGCACGAATCAGGGCTTTCTAAGTGACTATTTCCACCTAAATATTATTTATATCAGGAGGACATACACATGTCACGTTATACAGGACCATCTTGGAAACAAGCTCGTCGCCTTGGCCTTTCACTTACAGGTACAGGTAAAGAATTGGCACGTCGTAACTACGTACCAGGACAACACGGACCAAACAACCGTTCTAAATTGTCAGAATACGGTTTGCAATTGGCTGAAAAACAAAAACTTCGTTTCACTTACGGTGTAGGTGAAAAACAATTCCGTAACTTGTTCGTACAAGCTACAAAAATCAAAGGCGGAATCCTAGGTTTCAACTTCATGCTTCTTTTGGAACGTCGTTTGGATAACGTTGTTTACCGTCTTGGTCTTGCGACTACTCGTCGTCAAGCTCGTCAATTCGTAAACCACGGTCACATCCTTGTTGACGGAAAACGCGTTGATATCCCATCATACCGCGTAACTCCAGGTCAAGTGATCTCAGTTCGTGAGAAATCATTGAAAGTTCCAGCAATCCTTGAAGCAGTAGAAGCTACTCTTGGACGCCCAGCATTCGTATCATTCGACGCTGAAAAATTGGAAGGTTCATTGACTCGCTTGCCAGAACGCGACGAAATCAACCCAGAAATCAACGAAGCACTTGTCGTTGAATTCTACAACAAAATGCTTTAATTTTAAGATATATCTTACAGAAAGCCTACAACAGTGGGCTTTTTGCTTTGTCTTAAAATGTTGATCTCTGGGTTTGTTTAGAGATTTGCTAGTAAGGTTATTGGTGTATCTGAGTCTATCTATGCCAATAATGACGCGATGTTGATGATATAAATCTGGTATGATATAATATTTTAGCCCCCTTACTTTAAGGAAGGGAGGTGTTATGTATGCTAGAATTATTTTCCCTTTTTCTAGCTCCGTTACTTGTTAACGTACTATCTGAGCTTTTCAAGCTATGGATAAAGAGACGTAGCAAGTAGCATTTAACCCTTTTAGAGGGTAGCAAAAACCCCCATCGGTGGCACGGTGGGGGTTTTTAGTTATATATGCTAGAAGCATTATTTTCCCTTTATGCTCTTATTCTAACACACCCCCTCCGATTTTTCAAGGTTTTATTTTGATATTTCCTCAGAGTGTGTTTGTGATTTGAGTCCGCTCCACTGAAATTAGCACACACGCTTCTAGCCTCCATTCTACAGCAAAGAAATCAACTCTTTTCTAGGGGATTTCCGCCCTCATTTTTGTCTTTTGTGCTAAAATAGACTTATAAATTGAAAATAAGGAATGTTTATGAAATCGGGTAATGGTTTTTGGAAAGGTTGTCTCTATTTTTGGGGCTTCTTGTTCTTACTGGGCCTTTTGGTTCAATATGCTCTCCCACTTGCGGCTTGTGTCCTGCTAGGTTATGGTGGTTATCGTCTCTATAAACGTTGGCGCTATCCACTTTTGCAGGATGCCTCTCTAGACGATCGGATTGAGCTTTTAAAAGCTCGGATTCGCCAGGCGGACAAAGATATTCAGCAGTTAGAGGGAGTCTTGGTAGAGAAAGGCTCAGATTCCTATAAGAGTTTGGCTAATCAAGTATTGATCGAACTGCGAGAAATCCATCAGGAGGCAGATCGTCTCAAGTCCTATATCGATGATGATGTCTATAATCGTATTGATAAAAAGGTTCGTACAGTAAGGGCAAACATCGATGTTCAGCTAGAACGTTTGGATAGGGAAAGTCAGGTAGACCTTGAAAATGCGGAGCCAGAGGAACTAGCTCCAGAATTATCCCAGACCTTGGCCAATATTGCTATTGACCATCAGGCTATTTTAGACAAGATTGCTACCTCTGCCGAGGGGGATAAGGAAGAATTGACTGCCATTCATAGTTTGAAGATGGAGAAATTCCAAACGATTCTAGAAGGCTATTTAAAGATTAAGGCCAATCCTAAAAACTATAATCGGGCAGAAGAACGTTTGCAACAAGCTAAAGCAGCCATCGAACAATTTGACCTTGAGCTGGACCAGGTGTTGAGAGAACTCAATGAAACAGATATGCGTGATTTTGATATCAGTCTGCGTATCCTAGAAAAAGATCGTAAAGAATAGGTTAGAAACAAAGGAGTAACCATGACAGAATTTAATTTCGATATTGACCAGATTGCCAATAATACGGTAGCTAAGGTGGATAAAACAACCCAAATCATCGAGACCAATACTGGCTCAGACAAGACCTTGACCTTCCTTGAAAAGTTGAGCCCTGAGCAGCAAGAAGGAATCAAGTCGCACGTGCCGCAGTTAGTCGACCAGTTTGTCACCAATCAAAATGCTCTCTTAGATTTTGGGCAATCTGCTGTAGAAGGTGTGAACAATACAGTCAATCGTATCTTGTCAGAACAAAAGAAACTGCAGATTCCCCAAGTAGATGATCTACTCAAGAATACCAACCGTGAGTTGCAAGGTTTTGTCGTCAAATACAAGAACGCTGAAATTGCTGAGTTAGAAGAGAAGCCAAACTTTTTGCAACGATTGTTTAACAAGAGTAAAAATACGCTACAAGAATTTTACTTTGACTCAAAAACAGTAGAGCAAAAGCTGGATGGCATGGCTGCCGCAGTGGTCAAGCAAGAAGATGTGCTAGCTCGAAATATCGTCTCAGCTGAGATGTTGATTGAGGATAATACCAAATCCATTGAAAATCTAGTGGGAGTGATTTCCTTTATCGAAGCCAGCCAGACAGAAGCTGGCAAGCGCGCTGCCGAACTAAAGGCTCAAGTTGACCAACTCGATACAAGTACGGTAGAATACCAAACCAAGTCACAAGAATTGGCCCGCATGGCTGAAGTGGTCAATACCCTTGAACAACAACATACTGAGTATGTCAGCCGTCTCTATGTTGCCTGGGCAACAACACCTCAGATGCGCAATCTTGTGAAGGTATCATCTGATATGCGCCAAAAATTGGGCATGCTTCGTCGCAATACGATTCCAACAATGAAGCTTTCTATTGCTCAACTGGGTATTTTGCAACAATCAATGAAATCAGGTGTCGTGGCAGATGCCATTGTCAATGCCAATAATGCTGCCCTTCAGATGCTAGCTGAGACCAGCAAGGAAGTGATTCCGCAGATGGAGAGAATTGCTCAAAGCCCGACAGTCGCTGTTGAGTCTGTTACAAAACTGGCTGAAAGTCTGGTTGCACAAAACCAAGGCATCGTCGCTGCTATTGAATTGGGCCGTCAAAAACGTGCCCAACTAGAAACAACCATCGTCAAGTCAGCAGAAATGATCAACGATTCTGTCAAACTACGCGATGAGAAAATCGTCCAAGCCCTTCTAGAGCAAGGAAAGGCCGCTCAGAAAGAAGTACAAGAATAATACACAAGTCCCTTGTAATGTAGATTTGCAGGGGATTTTGGATTTTTCCTATATATTAGAGCCTCTAATTTATTTCACAAAAAATATAGTCAAAAATGTAGTCATTCGAATGATTTTGATTGCAATACTGAAATTAACAAAAAGAAAAAAACGCTTGGAACAGCGTTTTTCTTCTGTATTGATTCGTATTGAATGCTTACTTAACTTCTGTAAGGAGTAGACAGAGTTCTATATAACCCCTCAAAACCTTTATTTTAAAGGCTTTGTAATTTATTGAAGAAAAAATGTAGAGACAAATGTAGAGACGATTAAGTAGATAGTTCAGCTATTTTATCTAAATAAATATTTACTGCCTCTAATTTCTTCTTCGGTGCTAACTCGGCGTATGTATCCATAGTTGTGTTGATAGATTTATGTCCCATACGAACTTGTAGTTCTTTCCAGTTTGCCCCAGCATTTAACATCATTGAAGCATGAGTATGTCTGAAAATATGGAAACCGTAATCAGGTAAGCCAAGAGAAGTTAGTCGTTTTTTTAAAGTAGCACGTTCGTTTCTATCGCACATATAATTTCCATAAATCGTTGGAAAGATTAACTTGGATTGAGGTAGACCTTGTTTTTTGAAATAGTTATTCATTTCTGTGTAGAAATCCCTAAGGTCAGTGAGAGTAGAGTTTGGAACGGGAACCTGACGATTACCAGAATCGGTTTTTGCGGTTGGTTTACAAATCATACATCCTTTAGTACCAAGTTTCTTATTGGCACTTTTCCACATCAATGTTTTATTTACAATAATTTCATTGTTTGTGAAATCCAAGTCATTTATTTCTAATGCTAGAAGTTCATTGATTCGCAATGCAGAAGCGAGTAAGGAATTGCAGATGGTAATAAATCGTCGATTAGCTCTGTTATTAGGTAAAGTTTTTAAGAATGCTAACCATGTTTTTAATTCTTCATCATGTAAGACCATAGTTCTACGAGAAGCTAATTTAGGCTTTGGAGGGATTTTAATAGTTTTCACTGGGTTTTTAGTTAATCCAAAATGTGTGATGCCAAAATCGAAAATATCACTAAGTTTGTGAGTGACTGCTCCAAAGTCTTTTGCACTACCTTTTTCAGCACGTTTTTTCCCTGATTCAATCGATGTTCTAGCTTTTTGGGCGAGATTGTTAACCCATCTTTGAATATCGGCAGATGTGATTTTTTCAGGAATGTAATCCCCGAATGCAGGGATGATGTAATTATATACGTATCCCTTCACTCTATTGATTGTATTATGAGAAGTAACCCAAACTTGATAATTATTGAACCATTCTTCTGCAAGTTCAGAAAAAGTGGATAATTGTTTATCTTCTTTCCTCGTTCCACCTGCTTTTTCAAAATTAACTCTAGCCGTTAGGATTTTACGGTCAAGTTGCCGTAGTGTTTTAGCTGTTATAGACGTTGTTACTTGTTTGCCTGTTTTTTCATCGATACCTAAGTAAAGGCCTCGTAAAATATAACTAACCTCTCCGTTTGAATTTGTTTTTTTAATAACTTTTTTGTTATTGTAAGTTATAGTTTCAGATGTCATAATGCCCTTTCATTATACGGATATAAAATAAAAAGGCTAAAATAGAACATTTTCTATACATAACAGACAGTTCTATTTTAGCATAATTCATGTTATTTCTCTAAGAATTGGAGAACATTTTCAAGTTTATAGTAAACAGTTCTGGTTCCTTCTATAGGTGGTTCCAGTCGTTTTAGTCCTTTCTCTTCCCAAGATTTCAATGTATTCGGAGAAATTTGAAGGAGATTCAACAGGTCTTTTTGGGTATATAGACCACAATAATTGAAGATGTGGGTTTCCTGTTGTAGGATTTGTAAGAGATTTAGTAGTAGGTTTTTAATTTCAAATAGTTCTGAGTTCATTATTGTTATTCCTTTCTTTGAATAGTTGTTTCAAACTGTGTGAAGAAGCTATTAGCACGATGTATTGACTGAGACTCAAAGGGGTTCGTGAAAAAGTTGCTGTCATCTTTTTCGTATTCCCGACTCTCATTGTTATAGTGTGTATAAAAGATATTATCCTTTTCAACTAGTATGGCTGTTTGTATTCGTCGTTCTAGCTGGTCGAAACGGTCAATTCGTTTACTGGTTTGAAAATTATCATACAACTCCTTTGGTGAGTAAGGGCTAGTTATGAAGATTAGTTCAGCGGTTAATGCTTTATCTATATATCTAGAAGGTAAGAAAACATCGAAATTATAAGGGTCTAGAATTTTCAAAAGGTCATCATATCGAAAGCTATCTGGTCGCAGTTCGTCAATAATGATAGTTTCCTGGTTTTGATAACTCTGAAAAGGATCGCGACTTGAGCCTGTTACAAAATAAGAGGTATTTTTATTTTCTGCATAAGTCTTAGCCAGTCTTGTCTTACCAAGTCCAGACTCACCATAGATATAGACTACTTGTTTTGTCTTTTGTTCATACTTCATACGATTCAGGAATTCTCTTCCTAATCTTTCTTGCCTTTTTTCGGCAACAGCTTTAAGTCGCGTACTTGCTTTTGCATATTGACTTCCCGTTAGCTCAGATTCAATCTCTTCTAGAGTTAATAAACCGTCATAAAGCATATCTAGATATTCTCGTATTAGTTCCCCTTCTTTTTTACTTTGGTTTCGCTCTACTTGTTTTCGAATGTTTTCTAATTTTTTAGCAAAATCAAAGTTACTTATTACTTCCGAAATAGGGTACTGATATTTATTTTGAGCATCTTTAGTTTGGTGAACAAGATAACTAAAACCATTATTAGGATGCTTGAAGAATTCTAATCGTTCGATTTGAGAATCTTCACGCTTACCATTTCGTTCATTAATTTCCCAAGCTATGCTATGTGGGCTACGAGCATGTTTGAAATACATCATGAGATGAATATGGGGTTCTACAGTTTCTCCATCTTCATTAACATCTTTATCATGTAAAATGCCTGCCCAGAGTAATGGCTCTAATAGCTTAACGATTCTATCAATTTCTTCTTTCCAATCAGATAAAATAGCTAGTCGCATTTGTTGTGTATACATGATTGCACGCTGTTTAGGGATTTTTTTATTTGTTTTTTTCTCTGAAGACATTTCAAGAATTTCCTTTCCTTTCGTTTTGTTTTTGGCACATTGGCACAGTTTGAATGCGAGACAATGCCAAGACCAGTCTCGCAGGATTGTTAGTATTAAGGATATTTAGAGTAAGTAGTATCATTGGCACAGTTTTGTAATATAAAAAAATGGTGGAAGGACTTTTTGTCTTTGACAAAGTCCTTCCACCGATTTTATAGTCTATTTGTTCATATTTTATTTCAATCTACTATGATTGTAAGAGCCTGTTGCTTGATACCAACGACCATCACTAGGCGCTATATTGGTAAAGAACAAGTCGGGTTCCATAGTGTGTAATTTTGTTTTAATAGCAGGGAATATTTCTTGTACTTTCAAGAAACTTTCATGATTGTTTGGAACTTTCCACCGTAATATAGCCCCATCTTTTGTATAAATCATCGATAAGGTTAACAAAGAACGATTGGCCTTGTTGACGATTGATTTTTGAGTAGAAATCTGTTTATTTTGAGTATCGAGAATAGAATCGGACTCAAAATGGGCAAATTTTCTCAGTTCGTAGGTTGCTCGTAATCCTTTGAGCATGTATTTTATATCACTTTTAAACCAGTGATAAAGGAAAAAAGAGAAAAGTAGTATTGAAAAAATTATCAAAGGATAGAAAAGAAAAACAACATTTTGATAATTAATTTCAATGTTCAGATTCTGTTGAATCAAGATAAGTATAAATATAGGGAAAAAGCTTACTACAGTTCCTATACATAAGATTTTGAATAGATTATACTTGTTTATCATAAGCACCTCTTGTTATAGTATGGGGTGAGGAGTGGCATGATGTTGCTGTCATGCTTTCCATCACTAAATTTGACAATTCCTGTTCCTATTCCGCTAGGGACAACAATATTTTCAATATGAGCGTTTGGCAATAAAAACTGAGTGGTGTTAGTATTTATCTCTCCCAAAATAATAGAACAGTTAATTTGTTCTCTAACTGCAAGATTTCCTCCAAATGCGGTAGCATCAAAACGTTGGGAAACTAGGATAAGTGAAACTTTGGTAGCTCTACCTAGAAGAGCCACAGTTCCTAATAGTTGTGCAAACGTATCTCGTGCTTGTTTTGAAGAACCCTGAACAAGAGCAAGTAGCTCATCTATGATAATATATTTGCGTTTTAATGTAGCTTTTGGGTTTTCTAAAAGTATTTCTTGACGTTCGTAAATCTTATTGATAGCATCCCCCAGAATTTCATTTACTTCTGTGATAAAACTATTTAAGTTAGCCCCTCTTTTCGGAGACAGGACAGACAGATTTAATTCACGACCTAGAGAATAAATATCGGCACGTTTAGGGTCTACTGCTACAATATCGTCAGTTATTTTACGAATACACCTAATAAGGTATTCTAGGAAATAACTTTTTCCTGAACCAGATGAACCACTGATAGCTAAATGAACAACATCATTTAGATTGATACTAACTTGGTTTGACATGAGCGGAACCCTAATCTCACTAACTTCTTGATTTATAAAATGTTGGATATCAGGAATAGTTAGTCGAGTTGGAATACCATTTACCCAAGGGAAGAAAAAACCTCTAGCAAGATTAGGGTCACCTGTCTTGTAGGGGATAAAAATTGCATTACTTTGTAACATAAGCGTTTTATAAGGGTAAAGGATGCCAGAACAGATATCTGCTATCTTAAAATACAGATTTTTATCTAAAACATAGGAAACAGGAAGATTGGGAATGAAAAACATTCCCTTATCTTCTGCCTCTAAAGAAATGGAGAAAGAGTTTGTAAAGCTCGTTTCTCCGTTGATATCTAGTGTATTGTTGAGATTGCTTGTAATGAATTTAGCTAATTCATTTTCAGACATAGGCATTTTAATAGGGATAGTCATAAACTACCCCCTAAGCTTTGTGAATGCCTGTGGCACGGAAATACGCATTTGATTTAATCTGAATTGCTTCTAATTTATCAAATGCTATTTTCTCACCAATGTTAAATTCAGATAAATCTGGTTTGTTATCTGGAAGGAACTTCACTTTAAAAGGATTATGAGTATCCGTAGCAATCCAAATCTGATAACCGATAACTTTATCTGTCCGCTTATCGTCTTTATATTCATACTGTGTTTCTATTTGCAGTCCTACAATATAAGTTGTTTCATTTCCAAGAAGTTTCTCAGCATTTTCTGAGCTATAATAGCTTGATGATTTGACTGTGAATGTCATATTTTTGACCTTTCTTATTAAGGAGGAGAATAATTTTTATTCTACAGGAGTAATAGTTGTATTTAACAACTATATGTTGATTTATCTCATGACGCCCATCTCTTATATATATATATATTTTTTTTTTTTTTTTTGAGTGCCACGCGTGGCGAAGGGAGTTAAGGTCAAATGAGTTTATGTCATCAAAAATTAACAAAAACGTAACATAAAAACACTTGACAAGGTGTTAATTTTTAGGTTATACTCCCTTTAGGGAAATAAGATAAGAGATGGGCAAGAGATAAGAAAAAAATTTTTTTCATAAAGAAAAAGGGGAGTCGGGGCGTAGCCCCGTTAGATAAGTTAGTTTCAGGTACCTGAAACTAACTAGAATGAGTTGTTGCATAAATTTTCATGCAATATTAAAAATGCAAACAGTTGAGTTTTTCTTGGCTGTTTTTTTGTTTTCTAAAAGAAAAAATTAAAATTTTTCAACTTTAATCTATAGTAATATTCGTGAAAAATAATTGACAAAATCCACGTCAGGTCTTGCCAGGAGTTTCGGATGCCTTTGTCTTGATTACGGCATCATCATCAGGTGTCTATATCGCCATTTATATCTTGATTATGGTGGCTCACCTTAAATACCGCAAGTCGCAGGACTTTATGGCGGATGGCTATCTCATGCCCCATTATCGTTTCCTAAATCCCTTAACTATGCTTTTCTTTGTCTTTGTCTTTGTAACCCTCTTTTTACAAGAGTCTACATTTGTAGGAGCAATCGGATCAGCTATCTGGATTATCGGTTTCGGGATTTATAGCCAGTGGAAATTTAGAAAATAGATTTGAAACTCATCAACTCAGGTTGGTGAGTTTTTTCTTTAAAAATCAAGTCAAAAAAGCACCAGAGTCTAAAGTGACTTTGGTGCTTTAAAGTTGTAAATATTTTGTTCCGAACTGCTGTTGATAGTTATTCTTCATCTTCCGTAGGGAATGGAATGCCAGTTTTATTTAGTTGTTGAACTTCTTTGACGAATGTGTTCTTTTCTTCAAACATCTTTGCTAGTGGGAAGAGGTTGTTTTGGGCATCAATGTAGTGAAGAACAGTATTAGCTAGTTCAATCGCCTTAGGATTATTTTGTCGTAGTAGATTGAAAACTTCGAATATGTTTAAATAAATTAGGGGATATATTGAATACTCAAGAGAGAATTTTTCAGATATATTTATCTTCAACTTATAGATGAGTTTTTCAGCTTTATCATAATAGCCATAGCGAGAATATGTTCTAGCTAAATTCATTCCAGTTATAGCATATCTGTAAGGAAAATTATAAGTTACATACTTAGTTTCTTCCAATCCTTTAACAATTATCTTTTCGAGGTATTCAAGGAATTTTAACTCAAAACATTGAACCTTATATCCCAAAAGAATTTCAATAACAGTAAAATCACGAATATAAAGAGTATCAATACTAAATATATAGTCGACCAAGTAATGAATAGCTTCTACTTCATCAGGAGCCAATTCATCTATTTTCTTTCCTTGAGTTTGTAAAATAGCTAATTTTAGTGTGTAATAGTCTATGATATTTCCCCAGTCACTTTTCTTTCCTAGTATTTGTCTAGCTTTTATTCTATCATTTTTAATTAATGCATTTATAATTTGCTTTGCTCTTTGGGCATTCTCATCTTGAATATGAAGAACTTCATTAAAGTCGTCTCCATCTAAATTAAAATTGCTTAAAATTTCAAAAAAAGTATCAACTTTAACGGTAGCTAATCCTTTTTCAAAGCGACTGAGGTTATTGGGAGTAATGACATCTCCAGCAGTCTCCTTGAGGGTCATATTACGATCTTGACGGATTTTGTAGATAATTTCTCCATAGTGTTTGAATTCCATGATAGTCTCCTTGAGTTTTATTGGTTTTATTATAACTTAAATTTCTCCATTTTTGGGAAAAACTACTGTTTTTAGTAGATTTTTATTCTAAACTCAAGATAAGAAATAAAATTATACCGTTTACAATAGAAAGTTCCAAAATGGAAATTAATTACAGTATAATATACAAAAAAATAAAAAGGAGACAATATTATGAAGAAAAAAGATATTTTGTTAGGTGCTGGTTTAACAACTATTTTTGTAGGTGCTGGTGCTGTAAATACAACTGCCCATGCAGAAGAGGTTGATTCTGGTAAACCCAAGCCTACGGTGAAGACGACCCCTGTCCATGTTACAGAGCAAGACGTTAAAAATGCCAAAGCTGATGTAGATAAGGCGCAAGCTGATGTCAACGCAAAACAAGGTACTGTAGACAGAGCAAAAACTGAAAAGGTAAAAGCTGATGACAAAATTGACTCCATCAATAAAGACATTGACACTGCTAATAACGCAAACAAAATCATCGATGCACAAAACAATATTATCGCTAGCAAAACAGCGGACAAGACAAACGCAACAAACGATTTGAATACAGCTAAAGATGCCGAACGTGATGCACATACAGCATTAGACAATGCTAATACCGCAAAAACAGAGGCTGATAATGCTCGTGACACTAAGAAAGCTGATGTGGATACGAAACAAGCAGACCTTGACGCAATCACAGATGCTAATGTACGTAAAAACATCACAAACACAACTAGAAAAATTTCAAACGTTGATAATGATTTGAACGCTAAAGGTACACAAATCACAGCTACAGACGCTAAAATTGCTGCGAAACAAGGGGAAATCGATAGCTACAAAGTTAAAGTTATCTCAACAGATTTAAACCCTGATGAACGTAATCACACAGCTCATGATAATCTTAATGATTATGAGTATAACCATGGGTTCTTCCGTAACAACCAAATGGAACCAGTTAATTTCCAAGGTGTAGACATCAAAGAAATTGACGCAACTAAAGATATGGTTGATTTCGCAGAAGCTTTAGCGGATTATAAGAAAGAACCGTTTGACCGCGTTGCCAGAAAATTAAAAGAACGACCAGCATATCGTTACAAGGTAGATAACAAAGGTATTTCAGAAGCCTTTGTTAAATTGCTCAATCAACTACGTGTCAACAACAACTTAAAGGGTGATATGGTAGTTGACGATGAGTACCTTGCATACGCTCAAAAACGCGTAGATGAAATGCAGAATACGGGCATCTTGACACACAGAACAACATTAACAAACAAACCGGGCTACATCGAAAGAGTGCAACCCGACCAGAACGTCGAAAACATCGTTGGTGGCGCATACGGTCAACTTATCAGTCGTGAAGGTGAATATTTAACATTTGACCACATTGTAACTAACGAAACATTAGCCTATGAAATGCTATTAGGTTGGTATAGTGACTACAATAATGTTAGAGGTTTAAACTACGGACACCGCAAGAACTTATTAACAACAACAGGTGGTAAAATGGGCCTTGCCATTTCAACCATTGACGGCAAAGATAAAACAACTTATTTCGGTTCATTCAACGCTAGTGCGTACAAAGGTTCAACGTATGGATGGGACGAAGACAACCAAGCGTTCTATTCTCTAAACAAAAGCCAGGATGAGAAGGATTACTGGAATCATAACAATAACTTCAAACAAGATGACCCAATGAACCCAACATTCTATGGTAAAAAGATGAAGTTTATCGCAGACACTCATTATGTGTTTGTTAAACGTCAAATCATCGATGACAGACCAAAAATGCAAGAAGAGTTAGATGCATTGAAAGCTCAAAAAACGACACAAGAGCGCGAACGTGATGCATTAGTTGCGAAGAAAGCTGATTTGACTCAAGAGTTAGATGCTTTAAACAACCAATTGAATGATATTGCTACAGCACGTACAAATGCGACAACAGCTCTAAATCAAGCAAAATCTGATTTAGCCACACTTACAGCGACAGCTCAAGATAAGGCAAATGCTGTTATCCAAAAACAAAAAGAGTTGGATAAAGCAACAGCTCGTGTAAATGATGTAACTGCACGTATCAACACAATTCAAAGTGAAATTGACGCAGCAACAAGCAAACGTGATGACGCTATGCGTGTCCACGCGCAATTGCCGCAATTGCGTGCAAGTTTGACTCAGGCAGAAGTCGATAAAACAAATGTAGAACAACGCATCACAGTTGCAGAGCAAGACTTAGCGGATGCCAAAGCTCGTTTGACACAAGCTCAAGCTGACCACAAACATAAATCAGATATCTTCTCAATCGATAAGATGCTAAACGTATATACTGATGGTAACCGTATCATTTCAGCAACACCAAAAGTAGCTCCAACAGTGGATGAATTGCCAGAATTGGATATCACAGCTGACATCCCTAGTGATTTGAATACAAAACAAAATCCTGATGGTATTGGTGCAACACCAAAAGATGCACCAGTTGAGGATGAATTGCCAGAGTTGGATCCAAGTGCTACCATTGACAAGCCATCGGATAAGCCATCGGATAAGCCAGCGAATAAGCCAGCGGATAAGCCAGCGAATAAGCCAGCGAATAAGCCAGCAGATAAACCAGCGGATAAGCCAGCAGATAAACCAGCGGATAAGCCAGCAGATAAACCAGCGGATAAGCCAGCAGATAAACCAGCGGATAAGCCAGCGGATAATCCAGTGGATAAGCCAGCGGATAATCCAGCAGAACAATATGCGTTACCAAATACAGGAGAAAATTCTAGGGTAGCAAATTCAATTGTTACAGTTGGCTACGGATTATTAGCAATGATTGGTTTAGCAGGATTATTTGTTAAGAGGAAAAACTAAATTAAGGGTGATTAAAGATAGGAAATTTGAATTATGAACAAATATAGTAGAGAACAATTGATTGAAATGTTTGGATATAGTTTCCAAGTTTTGAAAGCTGTATCTGATTTAAATAAAGCTATTTCAGCAGAACAAAATAAAGCATATAGTGGTATTATGGGGAACTATGGCAAGCTCAAAAAAATTTATAATTTAAGTGTATTAGGTTTTATAGCATTTTGCTTCTTGTTAGGAATTATTCAAGGAACTATACTATCATTAACCAATTATATTATTGGAGGTGCACTTGCTTATGTGGTTTTCCAGCTTCTATTTTCTCCACTTGTTCTGATTGTAAAAGCAGTGTATAAACACATCGCAAAAAAAGAATTTGCAAATGCTGCGAATAATGATGCTTCTAATGCTTATCGTCAAAAAGGTATTGAGTTGATGAAAGATGAACAGTTTTTGGCATATAAAAGAGAAATTCCAGAAACTTACTTTAATATGAATGACCTTTATTTACTTTATAGCTATTTAGAAACTTATAGAGCAGATAATTTTAAAGAGGCAGCAAACTTATTGGCCGAGGAGAAACACCGTGATAAGGTAGAGTATAGTCAAGAAGTTATGCAAAAGAGTCTTGCTTCTATTCAAGCAAACGCTACTTATCAATCTGTCATTCAAACAATTCATCTATTAGAGACTCAGAAATTACATCGTACAGTGAGAATAGGAGTCTTTGGGGAATAAAAAATGGGAACTATCTAGTTATAACTAGGTAGTTTCTTTGGAAAGGTGTATAATGATGTTATTTTTTAGAAACGTAGTAAATTATGTAACAAAATACTCAGAATTAGAATATATCCTAGAGAATGATAAACTTGTGATAAAGAACTATTATAAACAAAGTGCAGGAGAACGAGAAGCGTTTGAAGAATATGTTAGACAACGTGGTGTAAGAGTTTATCGTATACTTTCGTTCAAAAAAGTGCCTCTAGAAAGGTTTAGTGAGCTGATTAGGAAAGTTAAAGACTATTGTAAACAAATAGATACGCCTCTTGAAGAAATTGACAATGCAAAGTTCCCAGACTACAAGGATAAAAGTTATCGAGTACCAGAAAGATTATATGGGATAGACTATTATAAAAATGGTAGTTTGTTAGTAAGTGGTAGAATGCAAGATGTGGCAGTTATAATGAGATTTAGGCCTAATCTTAGAGAATTTATAAAGAGTGATAATCTAATAATTGAAGTGGAAGAACGGGACGGGAAACCAATTGGTGAAAGTGTAAAATCTATTTGGTCGCAAGGGTTTACGACAATGACGAAAGAAATTGAATCAAATAGTGTATCTGAAGATTAGTTTGCTATTTATATAAAAATAAATAGTACGAGGTGTTAAAATGCAACTGATAAATTATGAAGCATTTTTAAGTGCTAAAGATGCTCTAACTTTTGAAGAATGTCAAAACATTCATCAGACAATTCTAAACAATATTGGTAACAATGAGGAAATTTTAAAAGTATGGTCTGAGTTTTTGCAAGCTAGTATAAGCTATGCTCATATTCGTAGCCAGTGGTTGCTATGGGAACGTGAAGAGCGTCAACAAAAAGATGAAGGTAGAACAGCAAAGCATGAGCGAGTAATATATTGTCTAAAGCTTCTTAGTCGTTATCTAGGGCAAGAAGGTGTGGACGTTTCATGGTTTGATGCTATAGAGGATAACAGAAAGCAAATAGGAGATTTTGCTTGTTATATAGCTTATATTTACTCTATAAATGCTAGATAGAAAATGCAGGCTGATTAATGCCTGCATTTTGGACTTCAATTATTCATTCAAAAGATTTTACTATTTTCATGAATAATTGAAGTGAAAGAATAAAAAAAGAAGAGCTACTCATCTGTGAAGTAGCTCTTCTCTTATATCCGTAATCTCTTTTTATTTATCTGAAAATGTAGAGAAAAATGTAGAGATTCGGCTGATTTGTATTGCAATACATTGAAATTTGAAATCTCAAGAATCGCTTAAAATCAGGGATTCTCACGCCTGCTGACGTGTAGTGAATCTCTATTTAACCTCTGTAAACACAACGTGTTTGCGAAGTTTTGGTGAGTATTTCTTCAATTGAAGACGGTCTGGAGTGTTACGTTTGTTTTTAGAAGTAAGGTACAAGCGTTCACCAGATTCTTTGTGTTCAAGTGTAATATTTACGCGCATGGTATCTCCCTTCTATTATTCAGCTGATGCAGCTTTAGCGATTTTACGTCCTTTGTAGTATCCTTTAAGTGATACACGGTGAGAACGTGAGTAATCTCCAGTAGTTTCGTCAAAGTTTACAGATGGAGCTGTTACTTTGTAGTGTGTACGACGTTTGTTTTTCTTCGCTTTTGAAGTGCGACGTGCAGGTACTGCCATTTTGATTTCTCCTTTAGGTATTTAAATTCGATTCAATCTACTGATTTTCATCAACCATATTAGAATAACACATTTTTTTTGTAAAGTAAAGTTACTTGACAAAAAAAGATGAAAAAATTAGAAGCTATCCAATCAAATTAATCTAAATTTTCTGAAAATTCAAGAATTTTCTTCTGTTCATTGCTTTTAAAATGTGCTATAATAGTAAAAACTGAAATGGGAGGGAACAAATGACTGAATTAGATAAACGCCACCGCAGTAGCATTTATGACAGTATGGTAAAATCACCAAACCGTGCTATGCTTCGTGCGACTGGTATGACAGATAAGGACTTTGAAACACCGATTGTTGGGGTCATTTCGACTTGGGCGGAAAATACCCCATGTAACATTCACTTGCATGATTTTGGGAAATTAGCCAAAGAAGGTGTCAAATCGGCAGGTGCTTGGCCTGTGCAGTTTGGGACTATCACTGTAGCGGATGGGATTGCCATGGGAACGCCTGGTATGCGTTTCTCTCTAACATCTCGTGATATCATTGCGGACTCAATCGAGGCGGCTATGGGTGGTCACAACGTGGATGCCTTTGTCGCTATCGGTGGCTGTGACAAGAACATGCCTGGTTCTATGATTGCCATTGCTAATATGGATATCCCAGCTATTTTCGCCTATGGTGGAACTATTGCACCGGGAAATCTTGATGGCAAGGACATCGACTTGGTTTCTGTTTTTGAGGGTATCGGAAAATGGAACCACGGTGACATGACGGCTGAGGACGTGAAACGTCTTGAATGTAATGCCTGCCCTGGCCCTGGTGGCTGTGGTGGTATGTACACTGCTAATACCATGGCGACTGCTATCGAAGTTCTCGGTATGAGTTTGCCAGGTTCTTCATCTCACCCAGCTGAATCATCTGATAAGAAAGAAGACATCGAAGCAGCAGGACGTGCTGTTGTTAAGATGTTGGAACTCGGTCTCAAACCATCAGATATCTTGACTCGTGAAGCCTTTGAAGACGCCATTACTGTAACTATGGCTCTCGGTGGTTCTACAAACGCCACTCTTCACTTGCTTGCCATTGCCCATGCCGCAAATGTTGACTTGTCACTTGAGGACTTCAATACGATTCAAGAGCGTGTGCCTCACTTGGCTGACTTGAAACCTTCTGGTCAGTATGTCTTCCAAGACCTATATGAAGTCGGTGGTGTCCCAGCAGTTATGAAGTACTTGTTGGCAAATGGTTTCCTTCATGGAGATCGCATCACATGTACTGGTAAGACTGTTGCTGAGAACTTAGCTGACTTTGCAGACCTTACACCAGGTCAAAAAGTTATTATGCCACTTGAAAATCCAAAACGTGCGGACGGTCCGCTTATCATCTTGAACGGGAACCTTGCCCCTGACGGTGCGGTTGCTAAGGTATCAGGTGTGAAAGTGCGTCGTCACGTTGGACCGGCTAAGGTCTTTGACTCAGAAGAAGATGCGATTCAGGCCGTTCTGACAGATGAAATCGTTGATGGCGATGTAGTCGTTGTCCGTTTTGTTGGACCGAAGGGTGGACCAGGAATGCCTGAGATGCTGTCACTTTCTTCAATGATCGTTGGTAAAGGTCAAGGAGACAAGGTTGCCCTCTTGACGGATGGCCGTTTCTCTGGTGGTACTTATGGTCTTGTTGTCGGACATATTGCTCCTGAAGCTCAGGATGGTGGACCGATTGCCTACCTTCGTACAGGCGATATCGTTACGGTTGACCAAGATACCAAAGAAATTTCCATGGCCGTATCCGAAGAAGAACTTGAAAAACGCAAGGCAGAAACAACCTTGCCACCACTTTACAGTCGTGGTGTCCTCGGTAAATATGCCCATATCGTATCATCTGCTTCACGCGGAGCCGTGACAGACTTCTGGAATATGGACAAGTCAGGTAAAAAATAAACTCATACTCTTCGAAAATCTCTTCAAACCACGTCAACGTCGCCTTGCCGTAGGTATGGTTACTGACTTCGTCAGTTCTATCTACAACCTCAAAACATTGTTTTGAGCAACCTGCGGCTAGTTTCCTAGTTTGCTCTTTGATTTTCATTGAGTATCAAAAAGCAAGCCAACTTTGGCTTGCTTTTTTCATCTTCAAAAGTGATTTACCTGCTTAACGAGGTGGCAGTCCAAGGGCAATACGGCCGTAGCGACTGATTCGTGTAATCTTCCAGGCAGGCGACCAGGTAACTTCAACCTTGACATCTTCGATACCCTCGATTTGTTTCAGACCTGCAACGATTTCAATAGGCAAACTTTCGGCACAATCGCAGGCAGTGTCGGTGAAGGTCATGACAATCTTGCAGAGCCCAGTTTCGTCCAGATTGATTTCATAAATCAACCCTAGATTGTAAACATCCAATTCCACATCTGTATCAAAAACCTTCTCTAGTTTTTCGATAATTTGGTCTTGTAAGGCCAAAGCACGGTCATTGATTTTGATATCGTCTCTCATAACAGTCCCTCCACGTGATAAATATCCTCTATTTTCTCATAATTCTGACAATTTGGCAAGTTTTTGATGAATTTTCTGAAAAAATATGATAATATAAAGAAAACACTGAATCAAGGGGAAGTCTATGGAGCAGATTGGAAAAGTCTTTAGACAATTACGAGAATCAAGAAATATCTCGCTGAGACAAGCAACTGGGGGACAATTTTCGCCGTCTATGTTATCTCGCTTTGAAACAGGTCAGAGTGAGCTTTCGGTGGAAAAGTTTCTATTTGCCCTAGAAAATATATCTGCCAGTGTAGAGGAAATCCTCTTTCTGGCGAGAGGTTTTCAGCATGATACAGATTCTGAGTTCAGAAAAGAAATCACAGATGTCTTGGATCCAAAGAATATAGCTCCGCTTGAGGACTTGTATCGCAGGGAGTATCAAAAGCATGCCCATTCTCAAAACAAACAGAAACATATTCTAAATGCCATTATTATCAAGTCTTATATGAAGAGCATGGATGAAAGTGTAGAGTTAACAGCAGAGGAAGGAAAAGTCCTTCATGATTATTTGTTTTCTACCGAGATTTGGGGAATCTATGAACTCAATTTATTTTCAGTCAGTTCACCATTTTTATCTGTTTATCTTTTCACAAGGTATGTTAGAGAGATGGTACGTAAATCTGATTTTCTAATGGAAATGTCTGGCAATCGAAACCTTTTTCACACTATACTATTGAATGGTTTTTTAGCTAGCATTGAGTGTGAAGAATTTACCAATGCCTCTTATTTTAAACGTGTTATCGAAGAGCATTTCTACAATGAAAATGAGACCTATTTCCGAATTGTCTATTTGTGGGCGGAAGGTCTCCTTGATAGCAAGCAAGGCAGAGTCAAGGAAGGCCAGAAAAAGATGGAAGATGCTGTCCGTATTTTTGAGATGCTAGGCTGTAACAAATCTGCTGATTACTATAGAAAAACGACTGATTGTTGAATATCTGCAAACTAAGAAAATGATTTGAAATTTTAAGCGATAGAACTCTTGACCCCCTCTTAGCTCACTAGAGAAATTCTATCGTTTCTTTTTGTTTATTTTATTTGTTGCATATATTCAAAAGTTTTTCCTCTAAAATTTCCAAGTGCTATACTATAGTCATATTTCACATAAAACTTATACTCTTCGAAAATCTCTTCAAACCACGTCAGCTTCACCTTGCCGTAGGTATGGTTACTGACTTCGTCAGTTCTATCTACAACCTCAAAACACTGTTTTGAGCAACCTGCGGCTAGCTTCCTAGTTTACTCTTTGATTTTCATTGAGTATTCGAACAAGAAGGGAGATTATCTATGAAACTATTGTTTAGAAATCAAGCTTATCGACTCTTGACTTTGTCACGATTCTTCAATGCTTTTGGTGCTTCGATTTTCAACCTGGTATTTATCGTCTATGCATCGACCTTGCAACAAGCATCTTTTGCTGTTGCTATGGCGAATATTGTCATGATTCTTCCGACTCTTTTTACAGTTTTTGTAGGGATTCGAGCAGATTATACGAGGGCCAAGGTCAAATGGATGGTCTATAGCGGTTTGTTTCAGGCGGTTTTATTTTTTCTAGCAGCCCTAGTTGTTCAGCAAGCTAGTCTCTTTGCCTTTTCTAGCCTGTGTTTGATCAATGTTATTAGTGATGTCATCAGTGATTTTGCTGGTGGTTTGCGCATGCCTCTCATTAAGGAAAAAGTAGCTGAAGATGATCTGATGGAGGCTTATTCTTTTTCCCAATTCATCACCTATATTTCAGCTATTGGTGGTCAAGCTTTTGGAGTCTGGCTCTTAGGTCTATCGGTCAACAATTTTTCTCTCGTTGCGGGAATTAATGCTTGCTTTTTCCTAGTATCAGCTGTGATTCTCTTTCTAGGAAGAAGCAAGTTAAGCCTGTCAATGTTATCTGCTGATGCTGAATCACTAAAAAATGAGAAGCTTTCTATCAAAGACCAATTTCTAACGATTTATCGAAATTTACGTCTCGTTTTTCTTAAAGGTGGACAGAAAAACTTTGGATTCATGATCTTTGCTGTCTTGCTGATTAATGCCTTGGGTGGCGCTTTGGGTGGAATTTATAATATCTTCTTTTTGAGCCATTCTCTCTTGAATTTTTCTTACACAGAGGCGTTATTTATCAGTCAAGTCGGTGCTTTAGTAGCAGTCATCATCAGTAGCCTTACGGGCAATGATTATTTTGGGAAGCAGTCCTTGCCTAGATTGATGATGTGGGCGACCATAGGACTCAGTCTAATTGGTCTGGCTAACGTATTCAATCAAGTCGTGCTTGGTTTGCTATTTCTCTTTTTAACTCTGTATGTGTCTGGTAAAGTTCAACCAAAGATTAGTGCCCTGCTCATGAAAAATCTAGCTCCAGATGTTCTAGCTCGTACCAGTAATTTTTTAGGTCTCTTGTTTACCCTATCCATACCTGTGGGAACAGCCTGTTTTTCACTTGTAGCTGTATGGAATATACAGTTGACTTGGATGCTATTTGTTGGTCTTTCCTTGCTAGCTATTCTTTTGACAGTTATTAATCTCAAAAATGATATCTAATACTCTTCGAAAATCAAATTCAAACCACGTCAGCGTCGCCTTACCGTAGATATGGTTACTGACTTCGTCAGTTCTATCCACAACCTCAAAACACTGTTTTGAGCAACCTGCGGCTAACTTCCTAGTTTGTTTTTTGATTTTCATTGAGTATAAATCCTAATTTTTTCTCACTGTTTTAATCCTTCTATTTATGGTAAAATAAGACTATTAAGTTTAAAGAGGATTCCCTATGAAATTACAAAAACCAAAAGGAACGCAGGATATTTTACCTGCTGAGTCTGCCAAATGGCAGTACGTTGAGGGCTTTGCCCGTGAGATTTTCAAGCGCTATAACTATGCAGAAGTGCGCACGCCTATTTTTGAGCATTACGAGGTTATCAGCCGTTCTGTCGGAGATACGACGGATATCGTAACCAAGGAAATGTATGACTTCTATGACAAGGGTGATCGTCATATTACCCTCCGTCCAGAAGGAACAGCGCCCGTTGTCCGTTCTTATGTGGAAAATAAACTCTTTGCTCCAGAAGTGCAAAAGCCAAGTAAATTCTACTACATGGGCCCTATGTTCCGCTATGAGCGTCCACAGGCAGGGCGTTTGCGCCAGTTCCACCAGATTGGTGTTGAGTGCTTTGGCTCTAGCAATCCAGCTACCGATGTGGAAACCATCGCTATGGCAGCCCATTTCTTGAAAGAAATCGGTATCCAAGGTGTCAAATTGCACCTCAACACTCTTGGAAATCCTGAGAGCCGTGCAGCCTACCGCCAAGCCTTGATTGACTATTTGACACCGCTCAAGGAGACCTTGTCTAAGGATAGCCAACGCCGTTTGGAGGAAAATCCTCTCCGTGTCTTGGACTCTAAAGAAAAAGAAGACAAGGTAGCAGTAGAGAATGCGCCTTCTATCTTGGACTTCCTTGATGAAGAAAGCCAAGCACACTTTGATGCTGTGCGTCAGATGTTGGAAAATCTTGGAGTAGACTACATCATCGATACCAATATGGTGCGTGGTCTGGACTACTACAATCACACTATTTTCGAGTTTATCACTGAGATTGAGGGCAATGACCTGACAGTCTGTGCAGGTGGTCGTTACGATGGTTTGGTTTCTTACTTTGGAGGCCCTGAAACTGCTGGCTTTGGTTTTGGACTTGGTGTAGAGCGCCTACTTCTCATCCTTGAAAAGCAAGGTGTGGCCCTCCCTATCGCAAACGCCCTAGATGTCTATATCGCAGTCTTGGGTCAAGGAGCAAATGTCAAGGCCTTGGAGTTGGTACAAGCTCTTCGCCAACAAGGTTTCAAAGCAGAGCGTGATTACCTCAACCGTAAACTCAAAGCTCAATTCAAGTCAGCCGATGTCTTTGCTGCTAAAACCCTCATCACCCTAGGCGAGAGCGAAGTCGAAAGCGGACAAGTGACAGTCAAGAACAACCAAACCCGAGAAGAAGTGCAAGTGTCGCTTGAGACAATCAGCAAAAACTTCTCAGAAATCTTTGAGAAACTAGGATTTTAATAGTAGAAAAACTGGTCAGGGAATTACTCCTGACCTTTTTCTTTTGCAAAATGACAAAAATCATAAACTTTTTGACAAATATTGTTGTCAAAAAGAAAAAGATGTGTTACAATATAAGCAAGTTAAGAAATAAAGGAATAGGAGGGAGCCACATGTGGGTATGGATTTTTTTCCCTTTTCTCGTCTTGATTTATACGAGTCAATCTAAAAAAATCAAGCGGTTAGAGAAGAGGTTAAAGGTAATCGAAAGAAAAGAGAAAGGAAATATAGATATGTCAAGATTATTGCAAGAATTAATTGGGAAAAATCCAACAATCGTTGGACAAGTGTTTGGAACATCTTTATGGGAAGTTGTGGATGTTGATGAGGAATGGGTCAAACTACGTCATGTTGATAAAAATGGGAAAGAAAAATTCAAGTTGCAACGTATTGAGGATATCCAAGCCGTTGAATTTGACGGAGAGTAGGTGTGTAACATGCAACTAAAAAACCGTTTAAAAGAGCTTCGAGCTCGCGATGGTCTCAATCAAACCGAACTGGCTAAGCTAGCAGGGGTTTCCAGGCAGACCATTAGCCTACTAGAACGGGACGAATACACCCCGTCCATTATCATTGCCCTGAAAATATCTCAAATTTTCAACGAAACAGTCGAATCGGTATTTCGCTTGGAGGAGGACGAGTGATGAACAAGTATAAAGTGATTTATTATGTAGTTGCCATAGCTTTATTAGTCAGCGTGTGTCTACTGATTGGGATAGACTTAGGTTGGTTTAGTCCCTATCAAAGTAACCAATTTATTTGGGCCTACTTTGCCCTCATTCCAGTAATTGACTGGATTGAAAAGAAATCCAAAAATCTAGCAAGTGAATAAGGAGAATGAATATGGAAAAGAAAAAGAAAAAGAAACGTGGATTGTTATTATTTTTGATGTCTATTGTCTTGGGAGCTTTCTTTGGCATTTTTGTAGGGATGTTTAAGGCACTTGCTGAATCTCACGGAATTATGTTAGATGTAAAAATCTTGATACCATGGATATCAGCTATTTGTTTAGTATTAGGTTTCATTAGCATTCTTTTGACATTCAATTTCCTAAAGAAAAGCAGAAAGTTTCATTCCTTGTATCAAGAGGAAATGGATGATGATCTGAATGAAACCTATTATGTGCAAATGTATCGGAATCTCGAGTTTGGAACCACTGCTTTTAATATTGCAAGTGTAGCGATTTTATTGGCTCTTTTCATCTCAGGTAGTGAAGTGATTGTACCAAATAGAAGCAATCTAACCTTATCTCTTTCTTTTTTGGGATTAGTGCTGATTCTCAGTGTTCAAAAATATCTTTTTAAGACCATTGCGATTGTTCGTCAGTTTGATTTGGCATTTTTCTCAACACCAAAGGATGTCTTAGAGTATGTAAATTCTTATGATGAAGGGGAGCGTCAGGCTAATTTGGAACAGAGTTTTCGGATTTTATTCCAATTAAATCAGTATGTCTTACCAGTCTTATATGTTTTTCTTCTTATCATTTCTTTCTTGACAGGAGAGATTCAGTTACTAGCCTTCTTGCTTGTAGGAGCTATCCATATTTATATCAATGTGATGCAGTTACCTATGGTAAAACGCTATTTCAAATAAAGGAGTTTCTATGATTCGTGTTGAAAATATAAGCAAAAGTTTTGGGAGCAAAAAAGCTCTTCATCAGATTTCTTTTGAGATTAAGGAAGGTGAGATCTTTGGTTTTCTTGGCCCTTCTGGCTCAGGTAAAACAACCATGATCAATGTCTTGACAGGTCAGTTGGCTGCAGATCAAGGTAAAACAGTTTTGTTAGGTAAGAATTCTCAAGATTTAACCTCAAATGATTTGGAACAAATTGGTATTGTTAGTGATGGCAGTGGTTTTTATGAAAAGATGAGTCTTTACAAAAATCTTCTCATCTATGCTAAGCTATATGGTCTCAAGTCAGATAGAGTAAATCAGGTGCTCCAACAGGTTGGATTGGCAGATGCTAAAGATATTATCGCAGAAAAACTATCTACAGGAATGAAACAACGAATGTTCTTGGCTCGTGCCCTTCTGAATGCTCCTAAGATTCTCTTTCTAGATGAGCCAACCAGTGGCTTAGACCCTACAACATCCAAGATGATTCATACCCTACTTCAAGAATTAAAGCAGGCGGGGACAACTATCTTTCTGACCACGCACGATATGAATGAAGCAACTCTGCTTTGTGATCGCTTATCTCTTTTGAATAAGGGAAACTTAATAGAGTATGGAAGTCCGCAAGATATCATCCAGAAGTACCATGTGGATAAGAAAGTACGTGTGGTTTATAATGATGGACGAGAACAGATAGTTCCATTTGAAGAATTGCCACATTTAGACACGACAGATTTGATGGTGGTTCACTCTTGTGAGCCGACTTTAGAAGCAATCTTTATCAGATTGACAGGAGAAAAGTTAGATGTTTAGAAAATTAAATGCCCTACTATGGTTAAGATTACAAGTCCTTATTAGCAATTCAACTTTGTTAGCGACTTTATTGATGCCTTTTGGTATTGCTGTTCTATATAATGAATTCATGAATAAGAATGGAGAATTGAGTATGTTTCTCCTCTCTACGAGTTTGACCATGGTCTTGAGTATGGGAAGTGGTTATATGGTATCGATTATGATGGCAGAAGATAAGGAAAAACGAAATCTTAAATCACTCATCCTAAGTGGTGTGACAGCAACAGAATATACTTTCAGTATGCTTGTTCTCCCTATTCTGATAATGTTACTTGCTATGATTGTACTTCCCATCTATCTTAAAGTAGATCTATCAGGTTACTTATTTGCCTATGTTATCTATTTGCTCCTAGCAACTATTAGTATTATTTTTCTCAACCTTCTAATCGGTGCGGTTTCAGATACTCAATCTAAAGCGCAAGTTTATAGTATCTTCCCTATGTTAATTGTCTCTTTTTTACCTATAATTGCTCTTCAAAATGATACGGCTCAGAAAGTGTTAGATTACTCGTTCGTCGGTCCTATTGTAAATCTTTTAAATCAAAAAGGTGGAGAAATATCCTTTTCTAATATCGGCATGTTACTTGCATGGGTACTTGTGTTAGGGATAGCAAACCTCTTTGTATTGAAAAACAGCTATAAAGCAAGATAGGAGTCTTTTATGAAATTACTTAAAAATCTTGGCTGGTTTCTTCTAGCCATTCTATCCTTTTTATTCATCTATGGCTTCATTCAGGGGCTCGCGACTACGTCGCTTGCCTTAGGTGCTTCACCCTATGCTGTGACCTTGCTCTATGTGGCCTTGGCTGGAGTTTATGTGTACGGCATTTATAAATGGTACCAGAAAGCTCCTGTTCGTATTGAGAAGAGTGGCTTCAACCGATTTATTTGGCTTCCTGCCTTGGTTTGGTTCTTATCTCTGGTTGTCCAGTTTTTCTTGCCAAATGATCCTTCAGTAAATCAGCAAATAGCGATAGACTTGACTTTGTCTCAACCACTTTTCTCATTCTTTGCGGTCGTTATTTTTGCTCCTTTGACGGAAGAACTTATCTTTAGAGGGATGTTAGCGCGCTATCTCTTTCCTAAGCAGGACAATAGTAAACAAACTCTGCTTTTCCTTCTGGTATCTAGTGTTTTGTTTGCCTTAGGTCATTTCCCAGGTGATGTGCAACAATTTTTTGTCTATTTTAGCCTTGGTTTTAGTTTGGGTTTGGCTTACATTAGCAGAAAAGGTCTAGTCTACAGTATTTCTCTTCACGCTTTGAATAATTTAGTCGGCTTTTTGATGATTCTCATGCTATAATAGAGTCAGGAGGTCACATGAAACGAGTAATTTTATTAGCAGTGATTCAAGCAGTCGTTCTATTTTTCATCATTGGAGCGCTAGCTTATGCCTTTAAGGGCGATTTCTTCTACAACTATCTAGCAGTCGTCTTTGCTCCTATTGCAGGTGTCTTGCGTTTTGGGACGGCTTACATAACGGAAATTGTCTTGCCTCGAAAGGCAGCCGAAATTGCTGAAAAGCGTAAAGCAGGCAAAAATTCAAAATAAAAGAGTCCGATGAAGTTCATCGGATTTTTGTATGGGCGCTAATTTTTAGGGACTTTACCTGATTTTTTAAGACAGGCAAACTTTTCTGATGATTTTCATGAAGAGCCTGCGCTTTTATGGTAAAATAGTAACAGAATAAAAGAGGAGAGAAACAATGAAACGTAGTATGTATGCTGGTCGTGTTCGTGAGGAACACATCGGACAAGAAATAACCTTGAAAGGATGGGTTGGTCGTCGTCGTGACCTTGGTGGTTTGATCTTTATCGACCTTCGTGACCGTGAAGGAATCATGCAGTTGGTTATCAACCCTGAAAAAGTCTCTGCAGAGGTCATGGCAACAGCTGAAAGCCTTCGTAGCGAATTTGTTATCGAGGTAACTGGTCAGGTCGCTGCGCGTGAGCAAGCCAATGATAAGTTGCCAACTGGTGCAGTTGAGTTAAACGTGACAGCTCTGACAGTGCTGAATACAGCTAAGACAACCCCATTTGAGATTAAGGATGGCATTGAGGCCAATGACGATACACGTTTGCGTTACCGTTACCTTGACCTTCGTCGTCCAGAAATGTTGGAAAATCTCAAACTTCGTGCTAAGGTGACCCACTCTATCCGCAACTACTTGGATGAATTGGAGTTTATCGACGTGGAGACACCATTCCTTTCTAAGTCAACGCCTGAAGGGGCGCGTGACTATTTGGTACCATCTCGTGTCAATAAAGGACATTTTTACGCGCTTCCTCAAAGTCCACAAATTACTAAGCAGTTGTTGATGAATGCTGGTTTTGACCGTTATTACCAAATCGTTAAATGTTTCCGTGATGAGGACTTGCGTGGTGACCGCCAGCCTGAGTTCACCCAGGTCGACTTGGAAACGTCTTTCCTTAGTGAGCAAGAAATCCAAGATATCACAGAAGGCTTGATTGCGCGCGTCATGAAAGAAACTAAAGGCATCGAAGTGACGCTTCCATTCCCTCGTATGAAATACGATGACGCTATGGCTCTTTATGGTTCTGATAAACCTGATACGCGTTTTGACATGTTGCTTCAAGACTTGACAGAAGTGGTCAAAGGTGTTGACTTCAAAGTCTTTTCAGAAGCACCTGCTGTAAAAGCCATTGTGGTCAAAGGAGCTGCGGACAACTATTCACGTAAAGACATCGACAAGATGACCGAAGTAGCCAAACAGTACGGTGCCAAAGGTCTTGCTTGGGTCAAGGTGGTTGATGGAGAATTAAACGGACCAGTTGCTAAGTTCTTGACTAGCATCCAAGCAGAATTGACAGCAGCACTTGCGCTTGAAGACAAGGACTTGGTTCTCTTTGTGGCAGATACGCTTGAAGTGGCCAATGCAACGCTCGGTGCCCTTCGTGGACGTATTGCCAAAGAGCTTGGCTTGATTGATAACGATAAATTTAACTTCCTTTGGGTGGTTGACTGGCCAATGTTTGAATGGTCTGAAGAAGAAGGCCGTTACATGAGCGCCCACCATCCATTCACACTTCCACAGGAAGAGACTGCTCACGAATTAGAAGGTGATTTGGCTAAGGTTCGTGCCATTGCTTACGATATCGTCTTGAACGGTTATGAGCTTGGTGGTGGTAGCCTTCGTATCAACCAAAAAGACCTTCAAGAACGTATGTTCAAGGCTCTTGGTTTCTCATCTGAAGAAGCAAATGATCAGTTTGGCTTTCTTCTTGAAGCTATGGACTATGGTTTCCCACCACACGGTGGTTTGGCTCTTGGGCTTGACCGTTTTGTCATGTTGCTTGCAGGAGAAGAAAATATTCGTGAAGTTATTGCCTTTCCTAAGAACAACAAGGCAACTGACCCAATGACACAAGCTCCTTCAACAGTAGCTCTCAAACAACTAGAGGAACTCAGCTTACAAGTAGAAGAAGATGAAACAAGCAAAACGAATTAAGCGGTGGCGTTATTATCTGCGTCGCTTTGCTCATCAGATAAAAATTTTACGTGTCTTACAAAGCATCTCTCGGGAAAAATATGATGAGAAGATTTCGGCCTCTCTGGTCTATGGTTTTTTATCAGCAGTAGCGGTCAATTTCTTTTTCCAACCAGGTCATGTGTATTCGAGTGGTGCGACAGGTCTGGCACAGATTATCTCTGCCTTGAGTAATCACTGGTTTGGTTTTCATATTCCAATTTCATTGGCTTTCTACGCTATTAATTTTCCTTTGATGGTCTTGGCTTGGTATCAGATTGGGCATAAGTTCACCGTCTTTACATTTATCACGGTGTCCATGAGTTCCTTCTTTATCCAGTTTGTCCCTGTGGCGACCTTGACTGAGGATCCCATTATCAATGCCCTTTTTGGGGGTGTTGTCATGGGCTTGGGGATTGGTTTTGCTCTTCGCAACAATATTTCCAGTGGTGGGACGGATATTGTCAGTCTGACCATTCGTAAGAAAACAGGTAAGAATGTTGGTAGTATTTCTTTCTTGGTAAATGGGACCATCATGCTGATAGCAGGTTTGACCTTTGGTTGGAAATACGCTCTCTACTCTATGATTACCATCTTTGTCTCTAGCCGTGTGACAGACGCTGTCTTTACCAAGCAAAAACGGATGCAGGCCATGATTGTGACCAATCATCCAGAGAAGGTAATTGAAAAAATCCATAAAAAATTGCACCGTGGAGCAACTATGATCCACGATGCAGAAGGAACCTATAATCACGAGAGAAAGGCAGTTTTAATCACTGTCATTACACGTGCAGAGTTTAATGAATTTAAACAGATTATGAAACAGGTGGACCCAGGCGCCTTTGTCTCTGTATCGGAGAATGTTCATATTCTGGGACGGTTCGTTGAAACAGAAAATTAGTGATCAAAAAAACCAGCGCGAGCTGGTTTTTATTTTTCAATAATTTTGTGGGCAATCAACTGGCGATAACAAATTTGTTTATTGCTTTTAGCATCGCTGATAATCTGGAGGATGGTTTCAAGGGAAACACGACCAAGTTCTAGGCTATTGATATCAACATAGGCCGCCAAGTTGAGCTTGGGATTGACCGAGTCAAAGCTGAGAACAGGGACATCCAGTTGGTACTTAGCAATATAGTCACAGACCCCTTCGGCTAGGAGACTATCGGTTGTGATGATAGCATCGATTTGTGGGTCATGCTGAAAGAGAAGTTGACTAAATTGATATCCTTTTTCCTCTAGAAATTCATTTGCAAAGTAGGTCAGATTGTCATCAAGAGGCAGTTTATATTGCTTGAGCGCGGATTCGTAACCAGTTAGACGGTCTTGTGTAACGAAGAGTTTCTTAGAACCTCCGATAAAGGCAATTCGTTTACATCCTTTTTTGATGAAATATTCGGTTGCATCAAAACCAGCTTGGACATTGTCATTATCGACAAGAGGGATAAAGGGTGAAATGGATTTTCCTAGAATGAGGAAGGGGAACTGCTCTTCAGCTACCAATTTGACCAAGGGATCTTCTTCTTCAGCATAAAGGAAAATCAAACCATCCACACGTTTACCGTAAACCATTTGTGAAATAGCTTTAAGGCGTTCTTTTTCATCTTTACCTGTTGCTATCTGAATGGCGTAGTGGTTTTCCGAGGCGACTTGGGCAATACCACGGAGGACAGATGGGAAGAAAGGATTCTGGTAGAAGGCATCTGAGTCGTCAGGAAGGACCAAGCCGATAACTTGGGTATAACTGCTTACCAAACTACGAGCGTTGAGGTTGGGGTGGTAATTGAGCTCCTTCATAGCCTTGCGAACGCGTTTTTTTGTTTCGTCGCTAATGGTTGATTTATTTTGAATAACACGGGTTACGGTTGAAGGCGAAACACCAGCAGCCTTGGCCACGTCTTTAATCGTAACGGGCATAAAAATCTCCTATTTATGGTAATCTGGATCACGGAAATGCGTTTTATAAAAGATAGTGACCAGATAAAGGACAAAAAGAATGTTTTGTACAGTGATGAGGTTTGACATATTTTGGCCAAATAATCCCAAAATAAGCGTAATCAGAGTCGGCAATCCTAAACAGTTCAAGATAAAATGGTAGCACTCTTTAAAGGTTTTAAATGAAAAGAGGCGTGATTTCTTAGTGATATAAAGGAGAAGACTAGCCCCTAGAGAGACGATAAAGAAATTCAAACCAAAGAGGAAGCTTGCACCGAGAACTAGGAAGAGACTGATATAGACACGATTTTGTTGGTACCAGTCTTTAGAAATCGCTTGGGTTAAGCTGTCTTTGCTTTTGAAACTCTCAGTCTCAATGGCTCGGTAAGAGACGCGGGTCAGTTCCTTACCTTCCTTGCTGATGACGAGCTCATTCGTATCGAAATGCAGTTGCAAGTCCTTAGGTAGTTCCTTACTTTGACTTGGACCAATCACAATAGAAGATGCTTGACTAGCTGTTCCAGTATAAGTTAATGTGCCATCAACAATTGTAGCGTGTTCAGAGAGGTCCTGAACAACCTCATCTGTCAATGGTTCATAGACATTATCGATAAAGGTTTCTAGCGGATAAGTCTCCTGGGAGCTGTTTTGAATGGCAATTGGTACCATAGACAAGCTGATAAGGAAGATACTGGTAAAGAGAAGTTGAAACCAGTTGAGCCCGAAACGTTTGGATAGGGGCTTACGAAATCCCCAAATACTTGAAAAATAAGAAAATGGATATGGAAGCATAGGTATCTTTCTAAAAGGTGTTTTCTATATGAGTATTATTATATAGAGAAATGCGCTTTATTTCAAGTCTAGGAGAAAAATTGCTTGTTACAAGGATATTTTTATAGTCACAAGCTTCAAAATGAAAAAGGGTGGCGGGGATATATTATCCCTTGTCGCCACCACTTGTAAGTCCTGAAACAAAGTTCTTTTGTAGGAAGAAGAAGAGAATACAGATTGGAAGGGCAATGAGGATAGCACCTGCTGAGAAGTAGGCGATCTTCATGTTTTTCACATTGCTAACGAAGGTTTGGAGACCTACGGCAACAGTAAAGTATTCTTTCTCACGAAGCAAGAAACTAGAGAGGATGTAGTCCCCGAAAGGTCCCATGAAGGCCCAGAGAGCTTGTACGGCAACCATTGGGCGAACAAGTGGAAGAACAATTTGCCAGAAGCGGCGGAAGTGTCCTGCACCGTCTAGTTTTGCAGATTCGTCTAGAGACATTGGCACTGTATCGAAGTAGCCTTTCATGAGCCAAGCATTCATTGGGATACCACCACCAACGTAGAGGAAGATGAGGAACCAGCTGTGGTTAAGGGCGTTCAACATAAGTGCCATAACGAAGAAGGCTGTCAAAGCGGCCATGGTTGGCACCATTTGGATAATCAAGAAGAAGACTAAACTTTGTTTACGAGCCAAGAAGTTGTAACGGCTGTAGGCATAACCAGCAAGTACGATGATACTTGTTTGAACAACCATGGTAATCAAGGCGATAATCAAAGTGTTGAGGTACCAAGTACCGTACAAGGTTTCAGTGAAGAGGCCTTTAAAGTTATCAAAATTGAGGTCGATATTAGTATCTAGTTTAAAGGCTGAGACGTTACCTGCTTTAAAGGCTGACATGATGGTAATCAAAAGTGGATAGATAATCACGATTGATAGGCCAATTAAGTAGAGGTAAGTAAGAGTTTGAGTCAGTCTACGTTTGAGTTTAATTGAGTTATTCATCTTAGACATCCTCCATATCAAATGCGTGTAGTTTCTTGAATGCGATCATAGAGATTGAGATGACAATGATAGAGATAATCAAGGTAACAGCTGCCGCCATTGAGTATTGAGGAGATGTACCTGTTGTCAAACGGTAGATCCATGAGATCAAGATATCGGTTGAACCAGCTCCACCTCCGACACTACCAGGTCCTCCACCATTGAAGAGGTACATGATAGAGAAGTTGTTAAAGTTGAAGGTGTATTGGCTAATCAAAGTAGGTGCTGCAACAGCCAAGATCATTGGGAAAGTGATGTTGCGGAATTTTTGCCAAGCATTAGCACCGTCAATATAAGCTGCTTCGTAAAGGTCGTTAGGAATAGATTGTAAGATACCTAAAGTCAAAACGTAGATGTATGGGAATCCAAGCCAACCTTGCATCATAATCAAGGCAATTTTTGTCCAAGTTGGATCTGTTTTCCAAGGAATAAGAGCACCATCAAGGAAAGGAAGGAATTTAGCCAAGATTGGCAAGACTTGAGTGTTGATGGCTCCGACACTATCGTTAAACATGTTTGAAAATGTCAAGATAGTGATGAAGGCTGGGACAGCCCAAGGAAGAAGGAAAATAACACCAAAGATACGTTTTCCTTTGATAAATGGTTGGTTAGCAATGATAGCTGTGAAGATACCGATTACGATTTGTAAAGTTGAGGCAGCCAAAGCCCAGATGATAGTCCAAGAAAGAACGGCACCGAAGGCAGAACGGAAGGTACTCAAACTCCAGATGTTCGTAAAGTTCGTCAAACCAACCCAGTCCAACAATTTGTTTGGTGGTAAGTGTTGGAAGTCGTAGTTAGTAAAGGCAATCATCAAGGTTACGATAACTGGGAAGATGATTGCAAAAGTCATGGCAATATAAGATGGAATGATCAAGAGGTAAGGGAAGCCATTTTCATAGATTCCTTTGACCATTTCTTTAAAGGTAAGTGCTACTGGAATACCATTGTTAATGTGTTTAGCAGTTGTATGTGCATCTTTAATATTTGAGAAATAAAAGAGTACATAAACGACTACAAAGATTAAATGGAAGGCACCACGAATCAGCATAAAGAGGGAATTGTCACGACCTGGCTTGTCACCAAGAGTGATGAGATTGCTCAATTCAGGGGCTGCAAGTGCTAGGAAATAAAGGACAAATACGATGGTTACACCAAGGAAGATAAAACCTTTGGCCTTTTGTTTATTGTAAATCTGTCCTAACCCAGGAATGATAGACAGCAGGGCTGCTTTACTAGGTTGTTGCTTTTCCATAATAACTCCTTTCATAGGATACTGGTTTCTAGATAAAACCTAAACTATTTGTGTTTTTGTTGATAAATTCAAAGGGGGATTTGATTTCCACCCCCCTTGAACAAATTTTTTATTCACCAAATTTTTGTTTGATTGTTTCTTTGATCAATGTTACAGCATCGTTAGCAGCTGTTTTAGCATCTTTCTTACCACTTACAGCTTCAAACAACATTGTTTTAGCTGGGTCCCAAACAGCTGACATTTGAGAGATGTTTGGCATTGGTTGAGCGTTCTTGAACTGTTTGATAACAGCTGTTGTCAACTCATCATTTTTACCTTCAGCGTATGAACGAGCTTCAGTGTTAGCTGGGATTTCATTAGTTTTATCGTAGAAGGCTTTTTGTTGTTCAGTTGAAACAAGGAAGTCTACAAATTTTTGAGCAGCTTCAAGGTTCTTAGTGCTTGATGGGATGATCCAAGCTTTACCACCACCAAATGCTGCGTAGTCTTTTCCGTTTGGAAGAGTTGGGATAGTTGCAACACCGTAGTTTACTTTAGCGTCTTTGAAGGCTTGAGCTTTCCAAGGTCCATCGATGATAGCAGCTGTTTTACCTTCTTGGAATTGAGTTTGGATTAGGTTTCCAGCTCCTTCAGTATCTTGCATACCTTTAGGCCATTTTTCATACCAAGTTTTAGCGTATTCTACACCTTTGATAGCGCCGTCGTTTGCAAGACCGATGTCTTTAGCGTCTTTACCGTTTTGTCCGAATACGTAACCGCCGTTACCAGCAAGAAGTCCGTATGCAAAGTAGAAGTTTGTCCAGTCAGCTAGGAAAGCAGAAGTTTTTCCATCTTCTCCAGCGAATGCGTATTTGCTATCTTTAGCAAGGTTTTCCAAGTCAGCAAATGTTTTTGGAGCTTCTTTTACCAAGTCTTTGTTGTAGTACATAACAAGTGACTCGATAACGGCAGGAGCACCGTAAACTTTACCGTCAGCAGCTGTTACAAGAGATTTAGTTTTATCATCTGTTTTAGCACCGTCGCTCAATTTCACTTCTGAAAGTTGTCCGTCAGTACCAAGGCTACCTACACGGTCGTATGGAGCCATCATAACGTCAGGAGCTTGACCTGATTGGTTGTCAAGAGAAAGTTTGTCAAGCCCACCCATTTGGTCACCAGATTTGATGTTAACTGTTGTTCCTGATTGTTCTTTATAAGCTTTAGCTACTGTTTCAGCGAAAGCTTTGTATTGGTCTTCAACGTAAAGAGTGAGTTCTTTCGCTTCAGATGAACCAGAAGCAGCAGGCTTATCAGCAGTTTTGCTTCCGCAAGCTACCAAAAGCAAGCTTGCAAGTGTAACAGTTCCAAGCACAGCAGCGCTCTTCATGAATTTAGATGACATAGTGTATTCCTCCTAAAGAATAACAAATTTTATAATGAGGAAACGCAAACGTTTTCCTTTATGGGACTAGTATAGCACAAACAGAAAACGGTTGCAAGCGTTTTTTGTAAAAATTTTTAAAAAAATTGTAAAAAAAGTAACCGCTTTATCGTTTTATATATAGAAGAAAAATCAAATATCACTTTTGTTTTAAATTTTAAAAAAGTTGAGAAAACGATTGCCTAATTTACAAATGGAAATTAAAGAGATTTGTTACTTTCTTTCCAGTACATAAGATAAGTGAAACCCTTATTCCTATTTTATTTGCTTCCGGAAAGAATATATATACGAGTAAGAAGAAAAACTTTTTAAAAAATAATCAAAAAGTTTTTTAAAACCGCTTGCATTTATCAAGAAAATGAGATATACTAATCATAACGCAAACGTTTGCGTTCGTAAAAATGAAACAAGAACTATAAACACATGAGGTGCTTATTATGAAAAAACGTCAAAGTGGTGTGTTGATGCACATTTCTTCTCTTCCAGGAGCATACGGAATCGGATCATTTGGTAAAAGTGCTTACGACTTCGTTGATTTCTTGGTTCGCACAAAACAACGTTACTGGCAAATCCTTCCGCTAGGAACAACTAGTTACGGAGACTCTCCTTACCAATCTTTCTCAGCCTTCGCAGGGAATACTCATTTTATCGATTTAGATATCTTAGTGGAACAAGGCTTGTTGGAAACAAGTGACCTTGAAGGGGTTGACTTTGGTAGCGATGCGTCTGAAGTTGATTATGCTAAAATCTACTATGCACGTCGTCCTCTTTTAGAAAAAGCGGTAAAACGTTTCTTGGAAGTAGGAGATGTTAAAGATTTTGAGAAATTTGCTAAAGACAACCAATCATGGCTTGAACTCTTCGCAGAGTATATGGCTATCAAAGAGCATTTTGACAATCTTGCTTGGACAGAATGGCCAGATGCAGATGCTCGTGCTCGTAAAGCTTCAGCGCTTGAAAGCTACCGTGAGCAATTGGCAGACAAGTTGGTTTACCACCGTGTGACTCAATACTTCTTCTTCCAACAATGGTTGAAATTGAAAGCTTACGCTAACGACAACCACATCGAAATCGTTGGAGACATGCCAATCTACGTAGCGGAAGATTCAAGCGATATGTGGGCTAATCCACACCTCTTCAAGACAGATGTCAACGGTAAGGCGACTTGTATCGCAGGATGCCCACCAGATGAGTTTTCTGCAACTGGTCAGCTTTGGGGTAACCCAATCTATGATTGGGAAGCAATGGACAAAGACGGCTACAAATGGTGGATTGAACGCTTGCGTGAAAGCTTCAAAATCTACGATATCGTTCGTATCGACCACTTCCGTGGTTTCGAATCTTACTGGGAAATCCCTGCTG